>Ga0310834_100060_pt1 | contig 245984 bp, 234 predicted proteins | sample SM_ome_2_FD_201314 | JGI IMG/M metagenome (GOLD analysis project Ga0310834, IMG submission 201314) | Sorghum-adapted microbial communities enriched on stacked mutant (SM) sorghum from Joint BioEnergy Institute, Emeryville, California... ... | reverse complement strand
AAGGCGAGTCCTTCCGCATGCGGGAGGCCCGCACCCGAACCGGAAGGAGCCGACAATGACCTGACATGGCCACCGGTGGGGACATTCGGTGGCCACCAATGGGGACTTTCACATGGCCGTTGACAAGAACCGGGCAACATCACTGACCGAAACCCGGGACCGCCTCAACACCGCAACGGACCCGAGTCGATCACGAATCCCCGCAGGCTCCCACCCCTGACAGCAGGCCGGCAGCAAGCCCCAGCACAGCAGCTACGCGAACCGGACACCCAGAATGGCGCGAAGCGGACATCCCGTCCCGTTGGACTCAGTCAACTCGCGAAGCCGACACCCGCCGGAGAGCGGCCGGACGATCAGGCGTATTCCGGGCCCTTTGAGGGCACCTCGGATGCCTGCCGGCCGGACAGCTCACGCCCGGTCGGTGGCCTCTCCTCCCCCAGCGCCGGTAGCGTCACGTCGTCCTCGGCCGCGGCGGCGTACTCCTCCGTCTCCTCGATCGGCTCGACCACGTCCTCGCCCGCCTCAGGTCGTACCGGCGGCGTGATCGGCATATCCGGGATGGCTGGGCCCCGCCCGGGATTCTCGGTGCCTGACGTCATGATCCGCCCCCTCGGCCTCGACCTCGTACGGCTTAACGAACCAGCCGCTCGGGTCGTCGTTCGCCGTTGGGTTGCCACCGTGACGGGGACCATCAGAAATGGGCTGGACCCTGACGTAACAGGAGGGTGTTGTCTGGTGCCCGAAGGGAGGGGAGAACGATGGCGTACACGGTGGGACAGGTGGCGCGGCTGGCTCGGGTGACCGTACGCACGCTGCACCACTACGACCAGATCGGCCTGCTGTCGCCCAGCGACCGCACGAGCGCCGGCTACCGCCGGTACAGCGACGCGGACCTGGAGCGGCTGCAGCAGATCCTGTACTACCGCGAGCTGGGGTTCTCCCTGGACGAGATCGCGACCATCCTCGACGACCCGCAGGCGGACCCCGTCGAGCACCTGCGCCGCCAGCACGAGCTGCTGACGGTACGGATCAAGCGGTTGCAGGAGATGGTCGCGGCCATCGAGTTCGCGATGGAGGCGAGAACGTTGGGCATCCAACTGACCCCGGAGGAACGGTTCGAGGTCTTTGGCGACTTCAACCCGGACGAGTACGCCGAGGAGGTCGAGCAGCGCTGGGGCGGCACCGACGCGTACCGGGAATCCATGAACCGCGTGAAGCGGTATACGAAGGAGGACTGGCTGCGCCATAAGCAGGAGAACGCCGAATGGGCCAAGCGCCTGGTGGCGGTGATGGAGTCGGGCGCGCCGGCGGACAGCCCCGAGGCGATGGAGCTCGCCGAGGAGCACCGCCAGTTGATCTGCCGGTGGTTCTACGAGTGCACCTACGAGATCCACACGGGCCTGGCTGACATGTACGTGGACGATCCGAGGTTCACGGCGTACTACGAGAAGATCAAGCCCGGCCTGGCGGCGTACCTTCGGGAGGCGATCCACGCCAACGCGATCACGCGCGCGTAGCGTGCCTCGCTGGGCGCGGATTCGCCGCTGGCCGGGCGGCGACGATCGCCCGGCCAGCGGCGTACCGGACCCCGGCCAGTCGCTGTCTGCTCCAGACGGCTGCACCCGGCGAGCTGCCGTCGTTCGGTCTGTGCCGTATGTCAGCACCGCCGGCGGTCGACCTTGGAGGGCTGCGGCCGGCGAAGCGGGTGGTGGGCGCGCGGGCCGGCACCCCGCCGGGCCGCAGCGGATACGGGTCGGAGATGTGCCAGGGATCAGACCCACGGTTTGTCCGGTGTGGACGTCGTCGAGGTCGAGTACGACCACGGGGCTCATCGAAGAGCGCGTGATGAACGCGATCACCCGCGCCGGATGGCGGTCAGCCGCGCCGGGCGAGGACGACGCAGCAGCGGCCGGGCCCGGGGTCGAGCCGGACGTCGACGTCGGTGTGGCCGAGCTCCTCGGTGAGCGCGGCGACGAGGTCGAGGTTCATGCCGCACACCAGGTCGAGGTGTCGGGCGGCCAGCGCGTGGAACGGACAGTTCGCGAGGACCAGGCGGTCGGCCTGGACGCGCGGCTCGTACCCGCAGGAGGCGAGCACGCCGGCGAGCGAGTCCAGCGGCGAGGCGTCCGCGTCGATCACGCCCTCGACACGGGCGCGCGTGCCGATTCGGCGGCCCGCCGCGGCCGCCGACCGCGCGACCGCCTCGCGCACAGATCCACCAACCCGGGCGGCCTCCTCGACCGCGTCGGCGAGGATCTCGCCCGCGAGGTCGTAGCGACGCTCGGGAAGGGTGACGGACACCTCGCGCGCGGCGCGGCGGTACAGCTTCGCGGGCCGGCCCGCGCCCGGCCCCTGCCGCCCGGACAGGCGCCGGAACTCGACCTCGAGCAGACCCTCGTCGGCGAGCCGGTCCAGGTGGAACTTAACCACGTGCCGCGGCACGCCCGTCTCCGCCGCGACCTGATCGCGACCGACCGGCTCGGGCTGCGCGGCGACGTAGCGGTACAGCTGACGCCGGACCGGTTCGGCGAGCGCACCGATGCAGGCGACGCGGGAGTCGAAGTCGTCGGGCACGAGAGGACTCTTTCTTGTCAGCGCTCCCCCAACTCTATCGGACGTGACGCTTGACGTAAGACTCGGCCAAATCTACCGTACATAAAACTCTCTCTTAGAGATTGGACGAGCCAATGGCGCCAACGCCCGATGCCCAGCCGCTCGCGGACCGGGCGACGCACGCTACCCGGCGTCGCCTGATCGCCCTCGCCGCACTGCTCAGCGCATTCATCGCGATCCTGGCCGTGCGCGCACCCGCCGAAGCCGTTCCCGGCTCGGACCCCGCCGGCACCTCCGGCGGCCACGCGCACGGCCCGACCCTGCTTCCCCTGCGCACCACCGCACAGGTGGCCTTCCACGACCAGATGCGCAAGCTCTGGGAGGACCACGTCACGTGGACCAGGCTCGCAATCGTGTCCTTCGCCGCGGGGTCCCCCGGGTTCGACGAAACCGCGGTCCGGCTGCTGCGCAACCAAGCGGACATCGGGGACGCGGTGAAGCCCTTCTACGGCGAGGAGACGGGCAACCAGCTGACCGCGTTGCTGCACGATCACATCACCATCGCCGTCGAACTGCTCCAGGCGGCGAAGGCCGGCGACACCGCCGCCTTTGAGGACGCACGCGTCCGCTGGTACGCCAACGCCGACGACGTCGCCGACTTCCTCTCCGCGGCCAACCCGCGCTGGTGGCCGCAGGCCGACCTGCGGGCGGCCATGCGTACCCACCTCGACCAGACCTTGGCCGAAGCCGCGCACGAACTCGCCGGGGACTACGCGGCCAGCGTCGCGGACTACGAGGAGATCCACAGCCACATCCTGGCGATGGCCGACCTGCTCAGCGCGGGCATCATGCGGCAGTTCCCCGGCCACTTCGGGGGTTGACCGTCGGACCGGACGGCGACCGGACGGCCGACTGAGCCCGCGGGCAGTAGGTCGTCCGGTCGTTCCGGCGCCCACCAGGGCATTTGGCCGTACCCACGAGCCCTGGCGAGCGGCTGCGCGGCAAGGGTCATGACGGGTTCGCTTGCACTCCCAACGGGCTCGCCCACTCGGCGAAGCCCGCCCAAGAGAGCTGGCTGGTGGCGCCGAGGCATCCGGGATCAGAAACACCATCTCGGGATCAGACGACACGCGCCGCGCGTGGTTGACTTCGAGCCATGCCACTCAGTCCGCGCGAGGTCGAGCTGTTCGAGGACTCCAGGGCCCGCTTGGAAGCGATCGCCTATCGCCTGCTGGGGTCGGCGAGCGACGCCGAGGACGCGGTCCAGGACACGTTCCTGCGCTGGCAGGCCGCCGACCGGGAGCGTATCGAGACGCCCCAGGCGTGGCTGACGAAGGTGCTCACCAACCGGTGCGTCAACCAGCTCACCTCGGCACGGGCAAGGCGGGAGACCTATGTGGGCACGTGGCTGCCCGAGCCGGTCCTCGCCGGGGACCGGATGCTCGGCCCAGCCGACACCGCCGAACAGCGCGAATCGGTCTCGATGGCGGTGCTCACCCTGATGGAGCGACTCTCGGCCAATGAGCGCGTGGTGTACGTGTTGCGCGAGGCCTTCGGCTACTCGCACGGGGAGATCGCCGAGATCCTCGACATCACCGAGTCGAACTGCCAGCAGATTTACCGGCGGGCCAAGCAGCACATCGCCACCGACCGGGTCCGCGTGGAGGTCGACGGGACCACCGCACGCAAGGTCGTCGAGGAGTTCCTCGCCGCGGCCGTCAGCGGGGAGACCGAGCGGCTCGTCAAGCTGCTGACCGACGATGCGATGAGCGTCGGCGACGGCGGGGGCAAGATCCCAGCCCGTGCCACGCCGATCATCGGCGCGCTACCGGTGGCGAGGTTCCTGCGCGGCCTGTTCAAGCCCGCCCAGGCCAGGTGGGACCTGGTAGGCGGCAGTCCCGCCCTCTACGTCGAGTTCGTCAACGGCGCACCTGCGGTGGTGGTCGTGGTCGGTGACCGGGTCGTCGGTGTCATGTCTCTGGAGGTGACTCCCGAGGGTGTCGCGGCCGTCCGCATGCAGGTCAACCCCGACAAGCTCGAACGCGCAAGGCGGCAATGGGCCGTATCCGAGCATGGGGAACCCTTCCTCCACGCCTTGTGACCGGCGCCACGGACGGCTCCTGTCAGGAATCGCGTCGCTGGGCGGTTCAGGAAGCGGACCCATTGAGACAGGAGTGAGGCCCATGAAGCACCGCATCGTCGTCCTCGGTGCCGGATACGCCGGAGCCGTCGCGGCCGGACGCCTCGCCAGGCGGCTGCACCCCGACGACACCGAGATCACCGTCGTCAACGCCGACCCAGATTTCGTCGAGCGGGTCCGCATGCACCAGCTCGCGACCGGACAGAACCTCAAGCGCCGCAAGCTGAGCGACGTCTTGGCTGGTACGGGCGTGAAGGTACGACTGGCGAGGGTCACCGCCGTGGACGCCGACCGCAAGACGGTCGCCCTCGTCGACGGGAACATTGTGGACGAGATCGCCTACGACACCCTCGTCTACGCCCTCGGCAGCGCGGCCGCAGACCACGGCGTACCCGGCGTCGTCGAGCACGCCTACGACATCGCCGGCAAGCAGTCCGCGCTGCGGCTGCGCGATCGTCTGAACGACCTCGCCGCAGGCGGGACCGTGCTGGTCGTCGGCGGGGGCCTCACCGGCCTCGAAGCGGCCACCGAGATCGCCGAGGCCCGTCCGGACCTCGACGTCGCGATCGCCGCCCGCGGCGGCCTCGGCGACTGGCTCGACGAGAAGGCGCAGCAGTACCTGCGAGGGGTCTTCGACCGGCTCGGCATCGCCGTCCACGAGCACACCAACATCGCACGCGTCGAGGCGACCGGCGCGGTCACCGGCGACGCCCGGGTGATCCCGGCCCAGGTGACCGTGTGGACGGCCGGTTTTTCCGTCCACCCCATCGCCGCCGCCACGACCCTGGAGGTCGCCGAAACCGGGCAGATTGTCGTCGATGCCACGATGCGCTCGGTCTCGCACCCCGACGTGTACGCCGTAGGCGACGCCGGACTCGCCGAAGGACCGGGCGGCAAGCCGCTGCGGATGTCCTGCGCCTCCGGGATCCCGATGGCCTGGCAGGCTGCCGATGCCATCGCCGCGCGCCTGACCGGTAGGAAGATCCCCCGAATCCCGCTCCGCTACTTCAACCAGTGCATCAGCCTTGGCCGCCGCGGGGGCCTCATCCAGTTTGTGACCGCCGACGACCGGGCCAAGCCCTCCTTCATCAAGGGGAAGATGGCCGCCCGCTACAAGGAATTCGTCTGCAAGGGCGCGGCCTGGAGCGTCGCCCACCCGACGCTGATGCTCCCGACCCGCCGCCGGCGCATCGCCGCGATCCGGACAGAGAGCCTCGCGCCCACTTCATGACGAGTAAGCGCGGACAGAGGTGCGCCCCCACAGCCCACCGGCACCCTCACCGCGAGTTCGTCAGCCCGTTCGACGCCGCTGTGACGGCTCGACGTCGACGGGGCAGCCGAGGCCGTCGAGGGCCGCGGCGATGGTGACGCGGGTGACCCGACCGGGTGGTTCGCCGGCGTCCATCGCGGTCACCGCCGTGTTGATCAACCCTTGCAGCAGCCTGGCGGCGAGCGCAGGGTAGGGGTGGCCGAGGTCGGCGAACAGCGGCGCGGCGCTCGGCACCAGTTCGTGGTGCAGGCGGACGATGCGCTCCCGCGCCTCGTGCGACATGGGCGCGTTGGCCAGGGCATGCGCGATCCGACGCTGGCGGGCGGCCCGCAACTGCGCCCGGACGAAGGCGATGATCCGCTCCCGCGGCGTGGTGGCGCGCCGCACCGCCGCGTCGATCTCGGCGGCGACGAGCGGCAGTTCCGCCTCGCAGAGCGCGACCACCACCTCGTCCTTGGTCCGGAAGTAGGTGTAGACCGTGGGCCGGGCCAGGCCGGTCCGCTGGGCGAGAGCCGAGAAGCTCAACGCCTGGTACCCACCCTCGAGGAGCAGGTCCCGCGCGGCGTCCAGCAGCGCGGCGCGCTGCCGGGCGCGGTGCTCCGCGAGAGTCGCGGCGTTGATCTTCGGCATGCCCCGATGCTAGCCAGGCACGTGTGCTGACCGGTGCGTCCGATACCCGGCCACGTCGCCGACCGGCCTTGCCAGCCGGCTCGGGTACCAGATCCTCGGGCCGATCAGCCGGAACAGCGCCGGCACGAGCGCGCCGCGGATCAGGAACGTATCGAGCAGCAGGCCCACCGCCATGGCAAAGCCGAACTGCAGCAACGAGTTCAGCGGTTGCGTCATCAGTACGGCGAAGGTTCCGGCCAGGATCAGCCCTGCCGACGTGATCACCCCACCGGTGCGGGTCAGCGCCACCCGGATGCCGTCGACGAGCCCGTGCCTGGTCATCTCCTCGCGGATCCGGCTGGCGAGCAGGATGTTGTAGTCCACGCCGAGAGCGACCAGGAAGATCAGCGAGTAGAGCAGGACGCGGTTGTTCGTACCGGCATGATCACCGATGACGACCCAGGTGATGATCGTCGCGCCGAGGGCGGCGAGCAGCGACAGCGCGGTGGTGGCCAGCAGCACCAGCGGCGCGAGCAGCGCGCGCAGCAGCAGGCCCAGCACTGCGAAGATCAGCACGGTCATCGCCACGGCCACGACGGTGAAGTCACGGAGGTCTCCCGTTCGGTGGTCGAGCGCGTTGGCGCTCTCCCCGCCCACCAGCACCCGGCCGGTCGGCAGCGCCTCGTCGGCGACCTGACGGATCTGGCGCGTGCGTTCCAGCGCCGGGGTGTCGTACGGATCGTCGGCGTACACCACCTGCAACCGCGCGACCTGCCCGTCCGCGGAAATCTGCGGTGGGCTGACCTGGCTGACCCCGTCGACGCCGCGAACCGCCTCCCCGACCGCGGCCGCGGCACCCGCCGGGTCCGGCGCCTGGATCAGCACGGTCGTCGGCGCCAACTGCCCCTTCGGGAACGCGGCGGCGAGCAGTTGCTGGCCGCGCAGCGAGTCGGTGTCGCCGCGCAGGTCGCTGATGAGGTTGGCGTTGGGGGTGTAGCCGAGCACGCCGGCGGCGAGGGCGGCGAGCAGGGCGACGCCGGACGCGGCCACGGTGGCGGGGCGGCGGATGACCAGGCCCGCCACCCGACCCCACGGCGAGCGCTCGCCGGGGTCGCGCTGGACCCGCTTCATCGGCCAGAACGCCGCCCGGCCGAGCAGCAGCACGGCGGCGGGGATGAAGGTCAGGCCGATCAGCAGCACGAAGGCCACGCCGAGGGCGAGGAACGGACCGAACTCCCGCGTGCTGGGCACGACCGCGAGCAGCATGGTGAGCAGAGCGAGCACGATGGTCATGCCGCTGGACAGGACCGCCGGGCCGACGGTGCGCAGGGTGGAGCGCATGGCGGCGTACGCGTCGTCGGCTCCGCCGACCTCCTCCCGGAAGCGCATCAGCACGAACAGCGCGTAGTCCGTGCCGGCGCCGAAGAGCAGCACGGTCATGATCGACGCGGCCTGGGAGTCGATGGCGATGACGCCGGCCTTCGCCAGCGCCGCGCCAACCGCGTTGGTCAGTTGCATGGCGATCCCGACGCCGACCAGCGGGATCAGGGCCAGCAACGGGGCCCGGTAGATGAGCAGCAACAGCACGAGCACGAGCAGTACGGTGAAGCCGAGCAGCACGAAGTCGGCGTGCCGGAACACCTCGACCGTGTCGGTCGCGATGCCGGCCGGGCCGGTGACCCTGATCTCGGTCTGGCCCGATCCGGTGCCCGCGATCTTTCGGATCTGCCGTACGGTCTCGGCGAACCGTTCGTCGTTGCTCGCCAAGCCGGTGATCGGCACCAGGATCGTCGACGTGGTGCCGTCGGCGGATACCAGGCTCTGCCGGGCCTGCGGCGCCGTCGCCGTGCTGACCACCCCGGCCACCCCGGTCGGCGCGTCTGGCCCGGCAAGGGCCTGGCTGATCCTGGCGATCTCGGCCTCGTCCGCGGCGCCGAGCCCGTCCGGGTTGCGGACCACAATGATCGCCGGTACTCCCTGCTGATCCGGGAACTTCTCCAGCAGCAGGTCCCGCGCCTCGGCCGACTGGGTGCCGGGGATCGGCGCGTTGGCACCGCCCTCCTGCTTGACCTCGTCCACGGTCGGGGCCAGCCGGGGCACGATCCCGGCGAGCAGGATCCACAGCCCGACCACGACCAGGGCGCGGATACGGGATCGGGCGACCAGGTGGCCGAGCGCAGTCATCATGCGGTCCGTCCTGTCTGTTCACGCCACGGTCAGCGGCGAACTCTGAGCGTTTTACCGACTGAGCGTCGGCATCATACCGACAGCATGTCGGCAACGTGGGGGCAGACCCCTCGTCGCGATTAACCTCGAGATCTACGCGGCGCCGACATGCCGACCCGCCCATCACCGCCGCCCTGATCGCGGCGTCATTCCGGTCCGAACAGGCAGCGGAGGCCCTTCGGACCTGCACCCGCTGGCCGCACCACAGCAGCGAGGGTCAACAACGAGATAACGACACGGATACCATAGGGGGGTATGGTTACCTCGGCCACCGGCGGGCCGAGTGTCAACCTATGATCAAGTGGCGGATTGGGCGCCCGGTGGAAGAGGACGGCATGAACGGCAACGGCAACGGCCAGCACGGCTACATCCACAACAAGGACGACTATCTCAAGCGCCTGCGCCGCATCGAAGGTCAGGCGCGTGGCCTGCAGCGGATGGTCGAGGAGGAGAAGTACTGCATCGACATCCTGACCCAGGTGTCGGCGATGACGAAGGCGTTGCAGTCGGTCGCGCTGGGGCTGCTCCAAGAGCACCTGAGCCACTGCGTCGTGAGGGCAGCCGCGGCCGGTGGCAGCGAGGCGGATGCGAAGGTCAAGGAGGCCTCCGAGGCCATCGCCCGGCTCGTCCGAGCCTGACCCCACCGACCCTGACCAGCGTTGGGTGTGGGAGACCCACCGCAGCGCGACGATCACTTCCCGGCGGCGTTGTCCAGGCTGCCAACCGCCGACTTCAAGCAGAAACGCGAAGCAAGCAGAAACGCGAACCGCATTTGAGATAGCGGTTCGCGCCTGCCCACCGTCGGGTGGGCCGGGCGGGACTCGAACCCGCGACCGAGGGATTATGAGTCCCCTGCTCTAACCCGCTGAGCTACCGGCCCGAACGGCTCCCCGATGATCGGCGGCCGCGCGACAATCCTGCCAGACGGACCCGCGTACGACGAAGCGCCCACCCGGGTCGGAGGTGGGCGCTTGATCAAGCTCCCCCGATAGGACTCGAACCTATAACCTACCGGTTAACAGCCGGTTGCTCTGCCAATTGAGCTACGGGGGATCGCAGTGACCGGCGGTCACGAGGACCGCCGGGGCGACCGGTCTAGAGTACAGGACGAGGCCGGGGTTTGCGCCACCGGGTTACCCAAGCGACACACCGACACGGACAAAAGGCCCCTGACGTCTCCGTCTCATCCGTACGAGGGAATATGTGGGGGTCGGACGGACAGACGACGCATGGGCGGCGACTCTGGGCACCGGACCCATGGTGCTCGAGCAGCCATGCCGGCAAGGAGGAGACCGAGATGCGTGGGAAGCTGATGTTCCTCGGCGGCTTGGCCGTGGGCTTCGTCCTCGGCGCCCGGGAGGGACGCGAGCGCTACGAGCAGCTGATGCGAACCGCCCGCAAGGTCGTCGACCACCCGACGGTCCAGGAGGCGCGCGGCGTCATCCAGGCGCAGGCGGGCCGGCTGTACGCCCAGGGCAAGGAGGCGTTCTCGCAGCGTTTCGGCGGCACGAGGCTGGGCGAGCGGATGAAGCCCATGATCATGGGTGACGGCGACGCCAAGCCGATCGAGGCGACCAGCCAGGCCCCGGGTGCCCAGACCGCGACCAGCCAGGCCCCGGGTACCCAGACCTGAGCGGGGCGGGACGGGCGGGGGCAGCCTCCGTCGGCCCCGCGCCGCGGTCACTTCAGCAGCAGCCGGCCCATCCGCCGACTGGCCACCGCGAGGCCCACCACGGCCATGACGAGCAGGTACGCGCCGTGGCCGAGCAGGCCCCACTGCAGCGTGCCGGTGGTCACGCCGCGCACGAGTTCGACCGCGTGGTACAGGGGCGTGGCCTGGACGAGCAGCCGCATCGGCTCGACGTAGGAGCCGACCGGGACGAACGTGCCCGAGAAGAGGAAGAGCGCGAACTGCACCGTCCCCAGGACGTCGAAATCCTGCCAGCTGCGCATGAAGGTGGACAGCGCCATGCCCAGCCCACCGAACGAGAACCCGACCAGCAGCGCCGTCGGGAACGCCACGAGGGCCCAACCGGGCGACGTGAGGCCCATCACTGTCATGATCACCAGGAACGCGCCGGAGTAGAGCGACCCCCGAACCATCGCCCACATCAGCTCCCCGAGCGCGATCTCGATCGGCCGTACCGGCGTGGCGAGCACCGCCTCGTACAGCTTCATGTACTTCATCTTCCCGAAGAAGTTGAACGTCGACTCCGACAGCGCACCGCTCATCGCGGACGCGGCGAGCATTGCCGGGGCCACGAACACCGGGTAGTCGACCATGCGGCCGCCGGGCAGCGGGACCTGGCCGATCAGGGCGCCCACACCGACGCCGATGGACAGCAGGTAGAGCAGCGGCTCGAAGAACCCCGAGACGAGCACCAGCCAGTACGCCGAGCGCAGCGCGGCGACGTTGCGGTAGGTGACCGCGCCGGCACGCCTGGCCGAGACATCGAACCGGCCGTACTGCCGGGCACGGTTGGCGATGATCATCGAGACCATGACCGACTCCTCACAGCGCCAGCCGGCGCCGGTACGCCAGCCGTGCCAGCCAGAACCCGAGAACGACCCAGGCCGCGAGGTACGCCAGGTGACCGGCGAGGCGGACCGGATCGCCGGAGCCGAACGTCGCCGCGCGGCACACCTCGACGCCGTGCCACAGCGGTGACACGTACGCCAGCCAGCGCAGCGCGCCGGGCAGCGCCTCCACCGGGAAGAACACGCCGGCGAACAGCGACATCGGGATCACCACGAAGCGCTGCAACAACGGGAAGTAGCTGTCGGTCTCCACCAGCGCGGCGTAGGCGAAGATCGGGGCGGCGGTGGCGAGCCCGAGCAGCCCGGCGACGAGCGGCACCGCGACGGCCCACGGCGAGTGCACCGCGCCGAAGGCGGCGGTGACGGCGGCGAAGACGGCCGCGGTGGAGACCACACGGAACCCGACGAACAGCAGGTCGCCGGCGAGGATGTCGACGATGCGCAGCGGTGTGGCGAGCATCGCGTGGTAGGTGCGGACCCAGGTGAACTTGCTCATGATCGGCCAGGCCGACTCACCGAAGGCGACCTGCATGGCCGTGGAGGCGATCATCCCGGGGACGATGTAGTCGAGGTAGCGCACGTCACCGAGGCGCCCGCCGGCGTCGACGAAGGACCCGACGCCGAACCCGAACCCGATCACGAAGAGGACCGGCAGCACGAACGAGGACAACGCCGAGCCGCGCCAGGTGCGCCTGTAGCCGACGAGGTTGACCTCGAGCACGGCGAGCGCGCGCGCCAGCGGGCGCGGCACGGCCGGGCGCGCGGGCGCGCGCACGGACTCATCGCGGGTCGCGGAGAGCGTCATCTAGTCCACCAAGGTCCGGCCGGTCAGGTGCAGAAACACGTCCTCCAGCGTGCTGCGGCGCACCAGCACACTCGCTGGGGCGAGCCCTCGGTCGTGCACGCAGGCGGTGGCGGCGTCGCCGTCGTCCGCGTACAGCAGGATGCGGTCGGGCAGCACCTCGAGCCGCTCCCCGACGCCGACCAGCTTGCCGGCGATGTCCTCCAGCGACTCGGTGCGGAAGCGCAGCTCGACCACCTCGCGCGTCGAGTAGGTCTCGATGAGCGCCCGCGGCGATCCCTCCGCCACGATCCTGCCGCCGTCCATCACCACCAGCCGGTCGCACAGCTGCTCGGCCTCGTCCATGTAGTGGGTGGTCAGCACCAGGGTCACACCCTGCTGCTTGAGCCGGAACAGCCGCTCCCACACCAGGTGCCGGGCCTGCGGGTCGAGCCCGGTGGTCGGCTCGTCGAGCAGGACCATCTCCGGCTCGTTCACCAGCGCCCGGGCGATCGTCAGCCGGCGCTTCATGCCGCCTGACAGCGGCTCGACCTTGCTTCCCGCGCGGTCGGCGAGCTGCACGAAGTCGAGCAGCGTGTCCGCGCGTTCCCGGGCCACGCGGCGCGGGATGCCGAAGTAACGCGCGTAGGTGGTCAGGTTCTCCCGCACGGTCAGCTCGGGGTCGAGCGAATCCTGCTGCGGGCAGACGCCCAGCCGGGCGCGGATCGCCGGCCCGTCCCGCAACGGATCCAGGCCGAGGATGCGCAGCGTGCCCCCGCTGGGCGGAGACACACAGCCGATCATGCGCATCGTCGAGCTCTTGCCCGCGCCGTTCGGTCCGAGAAAGCCGAACGCCTCACCACGGTGGACATCGACGTCGATGCCGTTCACCGCCGTGAAGTCGCCGAAGCGTTTGACCAGCCCGCGGGCGTGGATCAGGGGTACGGTGTCGGACACGTGGCGACCCTAGCGCAGGGGTACGTCATCTCCGCCACGAGTTTTCCGTCGCTACGGCGCCCTCGCCCGCCCGGCTCGCGCTGAAAAAAATGCCGCAGCCGATCCGACTGAGTGAAGCATATTGACGGCTGCCACGGCCACCCGGCACGCTTATCGAAACATGCCGTTCAGTCTATGGAGGGAGCCATGCTCAGACGTATGCTGCGGGCCCTCGCGGCTCTCGTCGTCACCGCGGCCGCCGGCGTGGTCGGGGTCGTCGGTTTCGCCACCCCCGCGCACGCGGACGGCTGTTACACCTGGGGACGCACGCTGAGCCAGGGCATGTCCGGCGAGGACGTCCGCCAGCTGCAGATCCGCGTGTCCGGCTACCCGGGGTACCAGTCCGTGCTCGCCCTCGACGGGGTCTTCGGCCCGCACACGAAGGCCGCGGTCACCCGCTTCCAGCAGGCGTACGGCCTGACCGCCGACGGCATCGCCGGCCCGCAGACCTTCAACAAGATCTACGCCCTGCAGGACGACGACTGCACCCCGATCCACTTCAGCTACGCCGAACTGAACAAGTGCAACTCGACCTGGTCGGGTGGGGCGGTCTCCGCCTCGACGGCGAAGTTCAACGCGCGGGTGGTCATGTGGAAGCTGGAGGCCATGCGGCACGCGCTCGGCGACGTGCCGATCTACGTCTCCAGCGGCTTCCGCAGCTACGCCTGCAACAGCGCGGTCGGCGGCTCGTCGACCAGCCGGCACCTGTACGGCGACGCCGCTGACCTGGTCGGCTCGCCGTCCCTGTGCACGCTCGCCCGACAGGCCCGCTACCACGGCTTCCGGGAGATCCTCGGCCCCGGCTTCCCCGGGCACAGCGACCACACCCACGTGGCCAACAAGTCGAGCTGGACCTGGTCGGCGAGCTCCTGCGGCATCTGACCGGACATCCCGCAGTTCCCAACCGGGCGGGTGTCGGACACGGTCCGGCACCCGCCCGATTCGTCCGATTCGCCTCACTCCACCGGTCGGGTCGGCCAGGTGGCCGGATCGTTCAGGTCGCCCACGACCCGTAGCCCCTCCGCCATCGCGAGCACCTCCGCCTCGGTGAAGCCGCTGGTCCGCGTGTCGATAGCGAGGCGCAGGTCGAACTTCCCCTCGTAGTCGTCGATCCGCAGTTCGCCGTACCCGCGGCCTTGCACAGTCCACATCGCCGGGTAGCGCCCGACGGTGCGGTTGGGCCGGAACACGTCCTTCGGGCCGCCCATGCTGCGCGTCGGCGGTTTGGGCTCGAGCCGGGCCATGAGGGTGCCGCCACCGGCGTTCACCACCTCGAACCCCGAGTACCACCACTTGCCCAGGCCGGCGTACTGTCCGTAGTCATCGAACCGGATGTTGGTGCTGCACGAGTACAACCGGGTGCCGGACGGTAGCGTCGTCGCGACGAGTGGTTGTGCGCAGTACTGAGCGCGGTCGAGCCGCAGTGTCTCGGCCACCTTCCGAAGTACGACATCCGTCTCGTCCTCGACGATGACGAGGGCCCAGAGCCCGTCCACCGGCTGCCATCGGAGGGTCCAGGTTGGGGGATCGTCGGGTTGAGCGGGCTCCCCCGGGGGAGTCCAGTGCTCCCGCCCGGGGTAGCGCTCGAGCGTCGCTGGACGCCCGAGCACGCTCGTCTCCTGGCGCAGGTCCGCTTCCACGGCCGGCTCGATCGCGTTCCCCAGCTCCGGGTGTTGCGCGATCATCTCCTGGCGCCGCTTCTCCGCCCCGGCCGGCCCTTCTTCGTCAAGCCTGCGCTCGTCCGGCGACAGATACACGCTGAGGGGCGTGAAGCGCTCCCCGTTGTAGCTGGCGGTCATCGTCTCGAGCCCCGGGCGGGTGCTCCATCCCGCGATGGTCAGGCCGGGCAGCACCGACAACTGGACGTCGAAGTGCAGCACCCCCGGGTCGGTCCCGACGAGCTCCGATCGGTCCGCCGCGCCCGGCACGCCGCTCGCCTCGGGCAGCGTGGTGGGTCCGGTGCTGCGCGGGTACCTCGAGGGCGTGGCCGACGGGCTGGCCGAAGGGGAAGGCGTCAACGCGGTGGGCGCGGAAGGCCGGAGCACGACGTACGGCGTGGCGATCGCCGCCGCGGCCACCACCGCGGCGAGTGAACCGCCGATCCGTCGGCGCAGCCGGATGCGCCGCTGCCTGCGTATGGCGGCGGCGGCCAGGCCGTACGCGGGCCGGGCCTGGCTGGCGAGATCGCGCACCGCGTCGCGCAGCACGCTCTCGATGTCTCTGCTCATCGCGGCACCTCCGTGGGCACGTCCCGATCGGCATTGGTGCGGGCGGGGACCGCGACCGGGCGCGGCCTCTCGGCCAGCTCGGCCAGGCCGGGGACGAGCGCGCGCAGCTTCGCCAGCGCCCGGGACGCCTGGCTGCCGACCGTGCCCGTGCTGCACCCGAGCAGCGCGGCCGTCTCCTCGACGCTGCGGTCCTCGAGGTACCGCAGCACCAGCACCGCTCGCTGCCGCGGCGGCAGGGCGAGCAGCGCCGCGCGTACCGCCAACCGCAGCGCGGCGTCGGGGTCGGGCTGGTCGGCGGCCGCGCGGTCGGGCGGATCGGCGACCGGGATCTCCCGCCGCCCGAACCGGCGCCACGCGGAGACGTGGTCGCGGTAGAGGATCCGCCGCACGTACGCCTCCGGCGCTCCCTCGATGTGCCGCCACCGCGAGAACGCCTTGGCCAGCGCCCCCTGCAGCAGGTCCTCGGCCGCGTGCTGGTCGCCGGTCAGGGCGTACGCCACCTGCAGCAGCGCGTGCGCGCGGTCGGTGACGAACTCGGTGAACTCGCGCTCGACGGTGTCATCCACGCCGCACCTCCTCGCCACATAGACGCGAGCGGGGCGGGTGGCTTTTGCTTCACACGGTCGATCGGGCCGCGGCGACGAGTTCGTCGGTGGCGGCGACGACGGCCGGATCGGCACGGTCCACACCGGGGTCGTAGCGCACCGCCCAGCGCAGGCCGTCCACCCCGGGCACCCGACGGGCGACGATGCGCAGGCCCGGGATGCCGTGGTGGGCGGAGTACGCCACGGACCTGGTCACCCTTGTGCGCACCTGGTCGGGCACGTCGCCGGGGTCGAGCAGCGTGTCGGACCACGCCGGCCGGTCCTCGACCACGTCGTACCCCTCCCGCTCCTCGACGACGGCGGCCGGGACGACGGTGAGTTCCCGTCCGGACCAGGTCGCCTTGTTGATCTCGTGCCAGCCGAGCCGGGTGTCGCGTCCGGGCAGGAACAGCCCGTGGTTGGTGGCGACCACGACCCGGTCGTCGGGCAGGGACGCCCAGGCCACCACCCGTTCGTCGCGGCCCAGCGGCGGCCGCTTGCTCGCCGGCAGCCTGGCGCTCCGCCGGAACAGTCCCCGGATCACAGCCCGCCCACCGCCTGCTCCTGCAGGGCGCGAGCGTGCTGCTCCAGCGAGACGAGCTCACCGAACAACTGCAGGTGCTCCGCCTGATTGGTCACCGGGTTGATGCGCTGCAGCCGCGACTTGAGCTCGGCGATGCGCCGCTTCACGGCGGCGAACTCCAGCCGGGCGAGTGTGATCGCCACGTACCGCGGATCGGGCTCGCCGTCGATGCGCAGCGGCTCGACGGCGAGCTCCCCGACGAGCGCCTTGGCGGCGAGGTCGGCGCACGCGTCGCGGACCGCCTCGATCCAGACGACTCCGGACACGGCGTTCGCCGCGCCGCCCGCATCCTGGATCGCGGTACGGATCGCGACGTGCACCGGGTCGGCGTACACGTCGGGGCCGAGGGAGTCGAACATCGGCCCGGCGAGGACCGGTTCCTGCAGGGCGAGCTTGAGCGCCTCCCGCTCGACGATCCGCAGTGGACTGTCTATGTCGGACTTCACCGGGGCCGCTGCCGTCTCGGGTGCGCCGTGCCTGCCGGCCTCCGCCACGGCCCGGACGACCTGCTCCACCTCCATGCCGAGATCGCCGGCGAGCTTGCGGGCGTACTCCGGCCGCAGCGCCCGGTCCTTGATCCTGGCGACGAGCGGCGCGCTCTCCCGGAGCGCGCCGACCCGGCCCTCGGCGGTTTCCAGGTCGTAGCGCGACAGGACCGACCGCAGCGCGAAGGCGATCAGCGGCTCCCGACGGGCGACGAGGTCGCGCACGGCCGCGTCGCCCTTGGCCAGGCGCAGCTCGCACGGGTCCATGTTGTCCGGGCTGACCGCGATGTACGTCTGCGCGACGAACCGCTGGTCGTCGGCGAACGCCCGCAGCGCCGCCTTCTGCCCGGCGGCGTCGCCGTCGAACGTGAAGATGATCTCCCCATGGAACGTGTCGGTGTCCATGAGCAACCGGCGCAGCACGCCGATGTGGTCGGGCCCGAACGCCGTTCCGCAGGTGGCCACGGCCGTCGGGACGCCGGCCAGGTGGCAGGCCATGACGTCGGTGTACCCCTCAACCACCACCGCCCGGCCCTGCCGCGCGATCTCCCGCTTGGCGCGGTCGATGCCGTAGAGCACGTGGGACTTCTTGTAGATCGGGGTCTCCGGGGTGTTCAGGTACTTCGGCCCGTCGTCGTCGTCGAACAGCCGGCGGGCGCCGAACCCGATGACGTCGCCGGCCAGGTCACGGATCGGCCACAGCAGCCGGCGACGGAAGCGGTCGATCAGACTCCCCGACCTGGCCTGTCGGGCCAGCCCGGCGGTCACCAGCTCCTGGCTGGTGAACCCGCGTTGGCGCAGGTGCGTGGTGAGCGCGTCCCACGCCTCGGGCGCGTAGCCGCAGCCGTAGTCGATCGCGGTCTCCTTGTCGAAGCCCCGCTGCGCGAGAAACTCGCGGGCCGCCCGCGCCGCGGGCGTGCGAAGCTGCTCGGCGTAGAACTCCGCGGCCGCGGCGTGGGCGGCGATCAGCCGCTGCTTGAGGCCCTGCTGGGCGCGGACCGGCGCGGGCCCGGCCTCCACGTAGCGCAGGGTGACGCCGGCCCGGGCCGCCAGCCGCTCGACCGCCTCCACGAACGTGAGGTGGTCGTTGTCCATGACGAACTTGATCGCGTCGCCGCCCGCCCCGCAGCCGTGACAGAAGTACACGTTTCTGGACGGGGCGACGGTGAACGACGGGGTCTTCTCGTCGTGGAACGGGCACAGCCCCTTGAGGTTGCCGCCGCCGGCCGGCCTGAGGGTGACCTGCTCGGAGATCACGTCCACGATCGAGGTCCGCTCGCGCACCAGCGCGATGTCCTCATCCCGGATGCGACCCGCCATGCCCTACATCCTGCCCGACACTCCGCGTTCCGCTCGCCCAGGTCACCTGGATCCGCGCGACGGATCGCCAGGGGCAGCGACCGTCGCACGATGTCGGGCGCAATCGGCTATAAGGGCAGACCGGCACAAGTGGCGCGGTAACCGCTCTTGTCAGGCCTTGACCAGGGGAGTCGCCATGGCCGACGATTCCGCGAAGACTTCTTCCGAAGATCGTATCGGCACTGTTGGAATCCTTCGAAGGAGGACCTCGCGCACATGAGTCTGTCTGCCCATTCACGCTGGCGACGGGCGGGCCGGGCCGCTGCGCTCGGGCTCGTCGCCGCGCTCACGATGACACCGTTGGCCGCGCACGCCGCGGAGAGCCCCTCGCCCGAGGCGCCGGCGGACATCCAGGCCGGTGACCGCACGCTCATCGTCGCGGTGACGCAGCCGGTGGACACGCTCAACCCGTTCCGTTACGTCCGCGCGATCACCTCGGAGATCATGCGGCTGAACTACACCCCGCTGATGCTGTTCAGCAGCAAGGACTACTCACCGGTGCCGGGCCTGGCCGAGTCCTGGGAGGAGTCGCCCGACAAGCTCACCTGGACCTACAAGATCCGCAAGGGTGTCACGTTCTCCGACGGCAAGCCGGTGACCGCCAAGGACGCGGCGTTCACGTTCAATTTGATGCTCACGAACCCGGACGCCGGCCGGTCGAACGGCAACCTGGTCAGCAACATGGAGTCGGTCACGGCGACCGACGACTACACGCTGGTCATCAAGGTCAAGAAGCCCAGCCCGATCATGCTCTCCCTCGAGGCACCGATCGTGCCCGAGCACATCTTCGCCCCGCACGCCGACACCATCGCCGACTTCAAGAACGACACGTTCCCGCTGGTCGGCAGCGGCCCGTTCCAGGTCACCGAGTACAAGACCGACCAGTACATCCGGCTGAAGGCCAACAAGAACCACTGGGCCGGCGCGCCGAAGTACGACGAAATCATCTTCCGCTACTTCAAGAACACCGACGCCGCGGTCCTCGCGCTCACGAAGGGCGAGGTCGACCTCGTCGGCGACATGACCGCCGCCCAGTTCAAGTCGCTCGAGGGCAAGCCCAACATCGCCCTGAACCGGGCGGAGAACCGCCGGTTCACCTCGATCACCTTCAACCCGGGCGCCGCGACCAAGACCGGAGAGAAGTTCGGTGACGGACACCCGGCGCTGACCGACGTACGGGTCCGCCAGGCGCTGCACCACGCGATCAACAAGGAGGAGCTGGTGCGCAAGGCGCTCGACGGGCTGGGCACGGTGGGTGCCGGCTACATCCCGCCGGTGTTCTCCACCTACCACTGGAAGCCGGACGCCACCACCGAGGTGAAGTTCGACATCGCCAAGGCGAACGCCATCCTCGACGAGGCGGGCTACAAGCGGGGCGCCGACGGTCTGCGCACCATGCCCGACGGCACCAAGCCGTTCAAGTTCCGGCTGCTGACCCACTCCACCGCGCCGAGCGAGTCGGTGCTGGCCGACCACCTGAAGGGCTGGTGGAAGGAACTGGGCGTCGAGCTCGAGGTACGCAACGTCTCCAACGACGAGCTGACCAAGCAGCTCTACACCGGCCAGTACGACATCGCGGTCTCCAGCTGGGGCGTCAACCCGGACCCGGACTTCATCCTGAGCCTGTACATCTGCGCGAACCTGCCGGAGGACACCTCCGGTGAGGGCCAGGACACCGACACGTTCTACTGCAACAAGGAGTACGACGACCTGTACGCGGCCCAGGGCGCGGAGACCGACCCGGCCAAGCGGGCGGAGATCGTCAAGGAAATGCAGAAGCACCTGTACGTCAACGCCCCGGTCATCACGCTCTACTACCCCAACGCGCTGGAGGCGTACCGCTCGGACCGGTTCACCGGTTTCGTGCAGCAGCCGGAGGGCAAGGGCACGATCACCCGCCAGCAGGGCATGTGGGGCTACCTGAACGCCACGCCGGTCGCCGCGCAGGCGAGCACGGACAGCAAGCAGAACAGCAAGACCATGCTGTTCGGCGGTCTGGCCGTGGCGCTCCTCGCCGGTGTGACGGCGGTCGCGATGGTGGTGCGCCGCCGCCGTACCGCGGACGAACGCGAGTAACCCGAAGCGTCGGCTGGCCGCCGGGGTGACCACCCTGGCGGCCAGCCGACGCGCGCGACACGAAGAGAGGTGGGCATGGCGAAATACCTCGCGACGAAGCTCGGCGCGGTGACGTTCAGCCTGCTGATGGTGCTGTTCTCGGCGTTCTTCCTGTTCCGACTGCTCGGCGGCGACCCGGTGCAGAACCTGACCCGCGGCCGGGAGGTCACCCCCGAGCAGAAGGCCGCGCTGCGCCGCGAGCTCGGCCTCGACCGGCCGCTGTACGAGCAGTTCCTGAGCTACCTGAAGGACACGCTCTCCGGCGACCTGGGCACGTCCTTCGAGTACGACCAGCCGGTCACCGAGCTCATCGCCGAGCGATTCTGGCCGACGGTGCTGCTCACCGGGACCGCGACGCTGCTCGCGGTCACCCTCGGGCTGTGGCTCGGCACCCGCGCCGGCTGGCGGCGCGGCAGCCTCTTCGACCGCAGCCAGGTGTCGCTCGCGCTGACGCTGTGGTCGGCACCGACGTTCTGGCTCGGCATGATCATGATCATGCTCTTCGCCGTGATGCTACCCATGTTCCCGACCGGCGGGATGGTCAACCCCCGGGTGGCGCCCGGGTTGCTCAACGAGGTGCTCGATGTGGCGCACCACCTGGTGCTGCCGGTGCTGACCATGACCGCCGTGGTGTACGCCCAGTACCTGCTCGTCATGCGCTCGTCCGTGCTCGACGAACTCGGCAACGACTACCTCGTCACGGCACGCGCCAAGGGGCTGCGGGATGACCTCGTGCGTCGCCGGCACGCCGTGCCCAACGCGCTGCTGCCCACGGTCACCCTGGTGTTCCTGCACCTGGGCGGCATCATCGGTGGTGCGATCACGGTAGAGACGGTGTTCTCCTGGCCCGGCCTCGGATACCTCGCCTACGAAGCCCTGCGCGCCCCGGACCTGCCCGTGCTGCAAGGCACCTTCCTGGTCTTCTCCGCAGCCGTGGTCATCGCCAACACGGCCGCGGACATCATCTACCGGTTCCTTGACCCCCGGGTGAGGGCGGCATGACCGACGGCAGCATGACCGAGGACAACGTGGCGCACGGTGGTGCGGCCGCGGGCAGTGCGCCAGTGGCAGCCCCGGACGGCGCGGCCCGGCACGAGGTCACGACCAAGGCGGCGAGCATCGCCTGGCGTCGGCGACGGGCGGCACTCGCCCGCTTCTGGCGCGAGTACCGCCGACACCGCGGCGGGGTGGTCGGCCTCATCATCCTCGCCGCCACGGCGGTGATCGCGCTGGCCGCGCCGGTGATCACCGATCCGGACGGCCTCGACGTCACCAAGGCGACCGGCGGCGTGCTGGATCCGCCGAACCGGGAATTCCTCCTCGGCACCGACGAGCAGGGGCGCTCGGTACTGCTCCTCGCCGTGTGGGGCGCGCGTATCTCGCTGCTGGTCGGTGTCACCGCCACCCTGCTCGCCATGGTCATCGGCACTCTGGTCGGCATCGCCGCCGGACACTTCTCCGGCTGGTTATCCGCGGCGCTGATGCGGATCACCGACTGGTTCCTAGTGCTGCCCCGGCTCGTGCTCGCGATCGCGCTCGCCGCGGTGCTGGGGCCGAGCCTCCTCACCATCATCATCGCGATCGGCTTGACGTCCTGGCCCGGCACGGCCCGCGTCATCCGGGCGCAGACCCTCGCCGTCGAGGCCCGCCCATACCTGGAGCGCGCCCGGGCGCTCGGCGCCGGTCACTGGCACCAGATGACCCGCCACGTACTGCCCAACGTCATGCCGCTCGTGCTCGCCAGCACCACGCTGGAGGTCGCCAGCGCCATCCTCTCCGAGGCGACGCTGTCCTTCCTCGGACTGGGCGACCCGAGCCGCATCTCCTGGGGCACCATGCTCAGCCGCGCGTACGGCTCCGGCGCGGTGACCGCCGGCTCCTGGTGGTACCTGCTCACGCCGGGTGTGGCGATCCTGCTGGTGGTGCTGTCCTTCACGCTGTGCGGCCGCGCCTTGGAGGCCGTGCTCAACCCGAGGCTGCGAGGGCGCTGATGCTGACCGTCCGTGATCTGAGGGTGACCTACCACAGTGGACGGACCGCCGTGCCGGCGGTTCGCGGCGTGGACCTTGACGTGGCAGCCGGGCAACGGCTGGGCATCGCGGGAGAGTCGGGCTGCGGGAAGTCCACGCTCGCCAGCGCGCTGCTGCGACTGCTGCCGCCCGGCACCGAGGTGTCCGGCGAGATCCTCCTCGACGGCGAGGATGTGCTCACGATGTCGTTCGGGCGGCTGCGCGCGGTCCGGTGGGCGGGTGCCTCCATCGTTTTCCAGGGCGCGATGCACGCGCTGAACCCGGTGCACCGGATCGGCCGGCAGATCGCCGAGCCGTTGCTGCTGCACCGCACGGTCCCGCCGGCACGGGTGCAGGCCCGCGTCGAGGAACTGCTCGCCCAGGTCGGTTTGCCCGCCTGGCGGGCGAACTCCTACCCCCACGAGCTGTCGGGCGGCCAGCGGCAGCGGGTCATGATTGCCATGGCGCTGGCCTGCGAGCCACGGCTGGTCATCGCGGACGAAGCGACGACCGCGCTCGACGTCATGATCCAGGCGCAGGTGCTCGAGCTCATCACCCGGCTCACCACCGAGCGGGGCATCGCCCTGGTGATGATCAGCCATGACCTGTCGGTGCTGTCCTCGACGTGCGACCGCGTCGCGGTCATGTACGCCGGGCGCATCGTCGAGGAGGGCCCGGCACGCGAGGTCTTCACCTCACCGGCGCATCCGTACGCGGCCGCGCTCGCGGCGGCGTTCCCGACCGTCGGTGACGAGGCGTCCCGGCTGCGCCCGCGCGGGCTGGGCGGCGACCCGCCGGACCCGGCGCACCTGCCGCCGGGTTGCCCGTTCCAGCCGCGCTGTGAACGGGCGGTCGCCCGGTGCGCGTCGACCGACGTCCGGCTTCGGCCGGCCGGCGCCGGCCGGCACGCCGCCTGTGTGCACGTCGACGAGGAGGTGGCAGCGTGACGCTGCTGTCGGCACGGGGAATCCACGTCCACTTCCCGGCCCGGGGCCGGCGCGGCGCGGTCGCGCGAGCGGTCGACGGCGTGGATCTGGACCTGGCTCCCGGTGAGATCCTCGCGCTGGCCGGCGAGTCCGGCTGCGGCAAGACCACCCTGGCCCGGTCGCTGCTCGGCCTCATCCGGCCGAACGCCGGCACCGTCTCCTACGACGGCGTGCCGCTCAAGTACGACGCGGCGTCGCTGAAGCGGTACCGCAGGCAGGTGCAGCTGGTCCTGCAGGACCCGACCGGGGCGCTGAACCCACGGCACACGGTCTACGAGGCGGTCGCCGAAGGGCTGCGCATCCACGGCCTGACCGACGACGAACCGCGCCGGGTGGCCGAGGCGCTCGCCCGAGCCGGGCTGCGCCCACCGGAGCGCTTCTTCCTGCGCTACCCGCACGAACTGTCGGGCGGCCAGCGGCAACGGGTGGTGATCGCCGGCGCGCTGGTCCTCGAACCGAGGGTCATCATCGCGGACGAACCGGTCGCGTCGCTGGACGCGTCGGTGCGGGGAGAGATCCTCGCGCTGCTGTTGCGCCTGCGCGACGAGTTGGGGCTCTCCGCCCTGGTGGTGACGCACGACCTCGGTCTCGCCTGGAACATCGCCGACCGGCTCGCCGTCATGTACCTCGGGCGCGTCGTCGAGATCGGGCCGGTCGCGCAGGTGCTCACCCAACCGCGCCACCCGTACACCCAGGCGCTCGTCTCGGTGCTGCCCAGCACGCTTGGCGACGGCGGCTCCCGGCGGCCGATCGTGCTCACCGGCGAGACGCCGGACGCGAGCCGTGTGCCGGAGGGCTGCCGGTTCCATCCACGCTGTCCGAAGGTCACCGACGGTACAGCGGAGACGGCGGGCGTCGCCGAGGCCTGCCGTACCAAGGAACTGCCGGTGCTGGACGGCGTCGGTCCGGCGGTCGCCTGCCACCTGGTGGACGGACGCCTGCCGGCAGCCGGTGGTCAGGCATGAACGACGGCGCGATGGCTTGTGGCCACGTCCGCGATCCCGGTGGCCCGGGCACCCGTGGCCGAGGTCAACCGGCCAGGTCGTCGAGCGGCACGGCCGGATCCGCGAGCTTGGCCGGGTCGACGGACCGACCGGCGTACCCCGCGCGAACCAGGCGCTGGATGTCGTCCACCACGTCCCACACGTTGACGTTCATCCCGGCCAGCACACGGCCGTCCTTGAGCCAGAACGCGATGAACTCCGGCACCCGCCCGTCCGCGAAAGACGGGTCGCCGCGGAAGACCACCTGGTCGTACCCGCCCGGCTCCACGTAGCCGCTGTACTCCATCCCCAGGTCGTACTGATCCGAGTAGAAGTAGGGCACGGGGTCGTAGACCACGCTCCGACCGAGCATCGCGCGCGCCGCGGCCGCTCCCCCGCCCAGCGCGTTGGCCCAGTGCTCCATACGGATCCGCTTGCCGAGCAGCGGATGGAACGACGACGCCACGTCGCCGCAGGCGTAGATGTCTGGATCGGAGGTACGCAGGGACCCGTCGGTCACCACGCCGTCGTGCATGGCCAGGCCGGCGGCCTCGGCCAGCTCGGTGGCCGGCAGTACGCCCACGCCGACGACCACCACGTCGGCGGCGAGCTCGGTGCCGTCGTCGAGCAGCACGCCCGTGGCCCGGCCGTCGCGCGAGCGGATCGCGGACACGGCGGTGTCGAAGCGGAACACGACGCCGTGCGCGGCGTGCAGGTCGCGGAACACCACCGCCACCTCGTCGCCGAGCACCCGCCACAGCGGCAGGGGGGCGACCTCCACGACGGTGACCGGGCAGCCGTACGCGCGGGCGGCGGCCGCGGTCTCCAATCCGATCCAGCCCGCGCCGATCACGACCACCCGCACGCCCTCGGACAGCGCCGCGCGCAGCGCGTCCGCGTCGTCCAGGGTGCGCAGGTGGTGCACCCCGCGTGCGGCTGACCCCGGCACGCGCAGGTCACGCACCCAGGATCCGGTGGCGAGCAGCAGCTTGTCGTAGCGGAGCTCGGTCACGTTGTCCAACGTGACCGTGCGCGTGCCGGGGTGCAGGTTCGTGGCCCGGCAGTCGAGAAACAGCTCCACATTGTGCGCCGCATACCACTCCTCGTCGTGCAGCAGCGCCCGCTCGCGCGGATCATTGCCGAGCAGATAGCCCTTGGACAGCGGCGGCCGCTCGTACGGCAGCTCCCGCTCCTCGCCGACCAGCACGATCCGGCCGGTGAAGCCCTCCGCCCGCAAGGTCTCGGCGGCCGTGACCCCGGCGAGCGACGCGCCGACGATGACGAATGTGCGCTGGTCACGTTCCATGTCCCAGCATCCCCCACGAGGGGACATCCGACAAGAAGCGGATCGTGTCGGCTCGCCGTCAACCGACGAGGCGGGCGTGCCAGGCCACCGCCGCCGGGTCGGTGAGCGACGCGACCTGGTCGATGACCACCCGCAGCCGCGCCGCGTCGTCGCCGGCCTCGCGCCACAGTGGCGCGAAGACGGGATCGAGCCCGTCGGGTGCCCGCTCGACCAGCGCCATGACCAGGCCACGCAGGATCTCCCGCTGCTGGACGTACCACTCCTCGGCGCCGCGCCGGCGCATCACGTACCGCAGCGCGATGCCCTTGAGCAGGGCGCACTGCGCACGGGTCTCGCGCGGCACGATCAGGTCCGCGTCGTAGCGGCGCAGCGGGCCCGGCCCGTACGTCGCCTGGGTGGCGCTCACCGCCGCCGCCACGAACCGGCCAGTGAGCACGCTGGTCGCCTGTTTGAGCGCGACCTGCGCCCGGTAGCCGCCGTCGTAGCCGGCGAGCGGGGCGAGCACCGGATCGCGCAGCAGGTCGACCAGGACCGCGGCGAGGTCCTCGGCGGTCTCGGTCGAGTAGACCGCCGCGACGTCGGCGCACAGGGCGGCCCGCTCGTCGGCGTCGCGCACGAGCGTGCGCAGGTCGACATACCCGCCGTAGATGCCGTCCTCCACGTCGTGCACCGAGTAGGCCACGTCGTCGGCCCAGTCCATGACCTGGGCCTCCAGGCAGCGACGCCCGGGCGGGGCACCGGCGCGCAGCCAGGCGAAGATCTCGGCGTCGTCGGGGTAGACCCCGAACTTGCGCTCGCCGGTCCGGCGCGGCCACGGGTACTTGCAGGTGGCGTCGAGCGAGGCCCGGGTCAGGTTCAGCCCGGCCCCGGGCACCTTGGCCTCCAGCCGGGTCAGCACCCGCAGCGTCTGGGCGTTGCCCTCGAACCCGCCGCACGGCTCGGCGATCTCGTCCAGCGCCTCCTCACCGTTGTGGCCGAACGGCGGGTGTCCGAGGTCGTGCGCGAGCCCCGCGGTGTCCACCACGTCCGGGTCGCAGCCGAGCCGCTCCCCCATCTCCCGCGCGATCTGCGCGACCTCGAGCGAGTGGGTGAGCCGGGTGCGCAGGAAGTCCTCCACGCCGAGTCGACCACCCGGCCCGACCGTCGGGCCGGGGTGGCCGGCCCAGCCCGCCACCCCGGCCGTGTGCACCTGCGTCTTGGCGGCCAGGCGGCGGAAGGCGGCCGAGTGCAGGACCCGCGCCCGGTCCCGCGCGTACGGGCTGCGCCCGTACGGAGAGTCCTTGGGTGGCTCCGGAACGTACCGCTGCGCGTCCGCGTGCTCACTCATCCGCCTGAGGGTAACCGTCCCTATCCGGTCCGCCGCGGCCATCGACCACCTCGTGCGCGCCGGTGGTGCGACTAGATCACATCCCGGTCACCTCGAGTTCGTCAGCAGGTATAGACATATAGACTCCGCCGTGCCAGTGTCCCTAGTGACCGGGCCGCCGGCCACGGTCTGAGCTCGGGGAGGGTTGATGCAGCGCAGCATCGGGTGGCGAAGGCGCACCCTGGCGACTTTCATCGGCCTGCTGGTCGCCACCGCCGCGACCACGGGCTGCCTGGGCAAGGAGCAGGCGACCAACGGCGACGACAACGCGGACGCCAAGGAGTTCACGCTCACCATCGCGGCGAACGCGATCGCGGGCGGCAAGAACGCGGCGAGCGCCGAGTGGATCGAGAACTGGGTCATCCCGAACTTCATCGAGGACCAGAAGGCCAAGGGCAGGACGGCGAAGGTGGAGTTCCAGCCGTCCGGCGCCGCGGACGAGGACTACAAGAGCAAGGTCGCGCTGGACCTGCGCTCCGGCTCGGGGGCGGACATCTACGCGATCGACGGCATCTGGGTCGGCGAGTTCGCCGACGCCGGGTACATCAAGCCGATCGAGGACCTGGTCGGCAAGGACAAGACCGACGCCTGGGAGGGCTGGAGCCAGATCCCCGAGTCGGTGCAGGGCAACATGTCCTACAACGGCAAGCGGTACGGGGTGCCCTCCGGCACCGACGGGCGGGTCATCTACTTCAACAAGAAGCTGTTCGCGCAGGCGGGCCTGCCCACCGACTGGCAGCCGAAGAGCTGGGACGACATCCTCTCCGCGGCACAGACCATCAAGGCGAAGCTGCCCGGAGTGACCCCGGTCCAGCTCAACGCGGGCACGGCGATGGGCGAGGCCACCACGATGCAGGGTGTGCTGCCGCTGCTCGTGGGCACCGGCGCGGAGATCTACGCGGACGGCAAGTGGCAGGGCAACACGCAGGCGATCCGCGACGTGCTCGGCTTCTACGAGAAGATCTACTCCGGCGGCCTGGGCGACCCGGTGCTCCAGCAGGACGCGAAGGGCCGGGACAAGTCGTTCCAGGCGTTCGCCGAGGGCAAGATCGCGATCCTGTTCGAGGGCGACTACTTCTGGCGCAGCGTGGTCGAGCCCGAGAAGGGCATCGCAAAGATGGCCGACCGTGACGAGACCGTCGGGTACGCGATGATCCCGGCGATGAAGCCCGGCGCGGGCATCCGGGGTCAGGACTTCGTCTCGATGTCCGGCGGCGGCGGGCACGTGCTCAACCCGAACACGAAGTACCCGCACCAGGCGTGGGAGCTGCTGCAGTTCATGAACTCCAAGGAGGCGACGATCGCCCTGCTGGGTGGCAGCGCCCGGATCACCCAGCGGCAGGACGTCAACAACGAGGTGCTCGCGGGCGATCCGATGCTGTCGTTCGTCTCGCAGAAGGTGCTGCCGCTGACCGCCTACCGGCCGGGCTTCGCGGTCTACCCGCGCGTCTCGCAGGCGCTGCAGCAGGCCACCCTGGACGTGGTGAGCGGCAAGAGCGTCGCCGAGGCCGCCGAGGCGTACCAGAAGGCGATCGAAGGCATCGCGGGCGGAGCGGACAAGGTTGCCTCCGGCTGAGACAACGGTCGCGCAACCGGAGGTCACGCAGCCGACCGCGGCGTCCGTGGGGGTGGCCCGGGCCACCCCCACGGACACGGTCGGGCTCGGCCGGGCACGGGCGGTCGCCTTCGTCACGCCCGCGCTCGTGCTGATCGGCGTCTTCCTGGTCTTTCCCGCGCTGTGGACGCTGTACATCGGCACGACGGACTTCCGGCTCACCGGCGCGGCGGCCCGCTCGCCGAGCTTCGTGGGGCTGGAGAACTACGCCCGGGCGCTCGCCGACCCCACGTTCTACAACTCGCTGTGGCTCACGCTCATCTTCGTGCTGGGCTCGGCGGTGATCGGACAGAACGGCCTGGGCTTCGCGCTCGCGTGGGCGATGCGCGACGCCCCGCGCTGGGCCAGCCGACTCGCCCAGACACTGGTGCTGCTCGCCTGGATCCTGCCCAGTTCCGTGGTCGCGTTCCTGTGGATCGCGATGCTGGACCGCGACGCCGGCACCATCAACGTCCTGCTCGGACAGACGCCGGGCGTGGCATGGCTCATCGAGTACCCGATGGTCGGCATCGTCGTGTTCAACATCTGGCGCGGCACCGCGTTCTCGATGATGCTCTACTCCGCGGCCCTGTCGTCGGTGCCGCCCTCGCACCTGGAGACCGCCAGGCTCGCCGGCGCGAGCGGCGCGCAGACCCTGCGCGACGTGGTGCTGCCGCACATTCGCCGGTACGCGTTGACGAACACGCTGCTGATCACGTTGTGGACGTTCAACGACTTCACCCCGTTCCTGCTCACCGCAGGTGGGCCCGGCCGGGAGTCGGAGATCATTCCGGTGTACATCTACAACACCGCGATCATCGGTGGTGAGATGGGCTACTCGGGGGCGATCTCGCTGCTGGTGCTGCTGATGAACCTGCTGCTCGCACTGGTCTACCTGCGGGCGGCACGCACCGGTCAGAGGACGGCCGCATGAACGTCGCCAAGGCCGTCGTGCGCCGGATCCTCGTGTACGTCGTGTTCGGGTTCGGCACCGCGTTCTTCGCGCTGCCGATGCTGTGGCTGCTGTCCGCGCCGTTCGACGACCCGCCGACGTACGCGGTACGGCCGCCCCGCAACTTCTCGCTGGAGAACCTCTCCCAGATCCTCGACAACCGGTACGCGGTACCGTCGCTGGTCAACTCGACGCTGCTCTCGGTCGGCACGATGGTGCTCGTGGTGGTCTCGGCTGCGCTGGCCGCGTACGCGCTGTCGCGGGCCAACGTACCCGGCCGCGACGCGCTGCTCTACGCCCTGCTGCTGCTCTCCTCCGTGGTCACCGGTACGGCCGCCATGGTGCCGATCTTCCTGCTGATCTACCAGCTCGACCTGATCGACACGCACCTCGGCGTCATCCTGGTGCTCACCGGTGGGCTGCTGCCGGCGGCCATCTTCCTGCTCAAGGACTTCATCGACACGATTCCGCGCTCGTACGAGGAGTCCGCCCGGGTCTTCGGGGCCTCGCCGCTGCAGATCCTGCGTCACATCGTCGTGCCGGTCGCGCGCCCCGGCCTGGCCACCATCGGCGTCTGGACGATCGTGCAGGTGTGGGGCAGCTTCCTCGTCCCGTTCCTCCTGCTGCGCGATCCCGACAAGCAGCCCGCCGCGGTGCTGTTGCGCACCTTCTACACCGAGGGCGGCTCGCCCAACCTGGGCCTGATCGCCGCGTTCTCGCTGCTGTACTCGATCCCGGTCGTGCTGATGTATCTGCTCGCCTGGAGCCGCTACGGCTTCCGGTTCCATGGAGGGATCAAGAGCTGATGGCCGCCATCACGCTGACCCGGCTGGTCAAGGAGTTCCCCGGCGGGGTGCGCGCCCTCGACGCGCTCGACCTGACCATCGCCGACGGCGAGTTCTTCGCCCTGCTCGGGCCGTCGGGGTGCGGGAAGACGACCCTGCTGCGGACCATCGCCGGCCTGGAGTCGCCGACGAGCGGCACGGTGCGCATCGGCGACCGGGACGTGACCTCCCTGCCGCCCGGCGCCCGGGACGTGGCGATGGTGTTCCAGGACTACGCGCTGTTTCCCCACATGACCGTGGTGGAGAACATCGCGTACCCGCTGAAGATCCGCCGCCAGCCCCGCGCCGAGCGCACCGCCCACGCCACCGCGGTGGGCGAGCAGCTCGGCCTCGGCGGGCTGATGGCCCGCCGGCCGGCGGAGCTGTCCGGCGGCCAGCAGCAGCGGGTCGCGCTCGCCCGGGCGGTGGCGTGCCGCCCCTCGGTCTTCCTCTTCGACGAGCCGCTGTCCAATTTGGATGCCCGGCTGCGTCTCGAGGCGCGCACATTCCTCAAGCGGCTGCAGCGCGAGATCGGCGTGACGACGGTCTTCGTCACCCACGACCAGGCCGAGGCGCTGGCGCTGGCGGACCGGATCGCGGTGATGGAGCACGGCCAGATCCGTCAGATCGGCACCCCGCGCGAGGTGTTCGGCCGCCCCGCCAACACGTTCGTGGCGAACTTCATCGGCTCCACGCCGATGAACCTGCTCCCCGGGGTCGTCGCCGGCGAACACGTCGAGATCGGCGGCCAGCGGCTGCGGCTGCCGCCCGAGGCGCGCGGCGCGGTCACCGAGGGCGAGAAGGTGACGGTGGGCGTGCGCCCCGAGTACGTCGCGGTGTCGACCGAGCGGACGGACGGCGGCCTCGCCGGAAACGTCGCGATCGTCGAGCACCTCGGCACCTCGTCGCTGGTGACCGTGGAGGTGGACGGCCTGCTCGTCGGCGCGACCGTGCCCGAGGACACCGAGCCCGCGCCGGGCGCGGCGGTGTGGCTGGTGCCGGCCCCCGAACGGGTGCTCGTCTACCGCGACGACGGCACCCTGGTCGGCGCCCCAGCGCGTTGATCATACGAGCAGACACGGCCGGCGTTTCCGCCAACAACTTCATGATCAACGGGGGACGGACCGAGGAGGGGGCATGACCCGCGTTCACCGAGGGGCATGGCAAGCCGAGGACCGGGCCGAGTCCATGCACCGCTACCTGCCGGTCGAGGTGCCCCCGGGCGCCGCCGGCCTGCGGGTCGAGCTGGCGTACGACCGTGACGCGGGCGTGCTCGACCTCGGCGTCTTCGACCCGGAGGGGCGGTTCCGCGGCTACTCCGGCGGCGCGCGGGACTCCTTCGCGCTCGGCCCGGACTGGGCCACACCCGGCTACCTGCCGGGGCACCTGCCCCCCGGCGAATGGCGGGTGTTCCTCCGGCTGCACCGGGTGGCCACGGGCGGCGTGCCCTACGAGGTGCGCGCCACGGTCGGCCCGGTCACGCCGGAGCCGACGGGGACGCCGCCCCCCGTCCCCGAGCGTCGACCGAGCCGTCGGAGTCTGCCGGCAGTGGACGGTCTGACCTGGCTCGCCGGCGATCTGCACGCGCACACCGTGCACTCCGACGGGGTGCTGACCATCGACGAGCTGGCCGCGTGGGCCGCCGCCACAGGGCTGGACTTCCTCGCCGTCACCGACCACAACACCGTCAGCCACCACCCGCACCTCGAGGCCGCCGCGCGCCGCTACGGGCTCACCCTGATCCCCGGTCAGGAGGTCACCACGGACCGCGGCCACGCGAACGCCTTCGGGGACATCGGCTGGGTGGACTTCCGCCGCCCGGCCGCCGAGTGGGTGTCCACAGTGGCCGAGCGTGGCGGGCTGCTTTCGGTCAACCACCCGCTCGCCGCCGACTACGCGTGGCGCCAGCCCCTGCCGGTCAAACCGCCGCTGGCCGAGGTGTGGCACTCCGGGTGGTGGGACCGCACCTGGGGCGCGCCGCTGGCCTGGCTGCTCGCCTGGGCGCCCGACACCGTGCCGATCGGCGGCTCGGACGTCCACGATCCCACGCAATCCGTGCGCCTCGGCCACCCGACCACCTGGGTGGCGGCCGCCTCCCCGGGCGTGCACGACGTGCTCGCCGCGCTCGCCGCCGGCCGCACGGCGATCAGCGAATCACCGGACGGCCCGCTGCTGCTGCGCGTCGGCGACGAGCTGGTCGCGCTCGACGCCGACGGCCTGCTGCTGACCGACTTCACCGGCCGGCGCCGCGTGGTGCGCGGTGACCGCCACGCCTTCCCGGCCGCCCCCGGCCCGCACTGGCTCGAGGACGAGCGTACGCAGATCAGGGCCCTGTCGGCCTAGGCGGCAACGGATCGGGGGGTGCGGAACGGGGGTGCGGAACGGCGTCGGTTGCGCACCCCCGGGATCTCACGCCGTGCGCCGCACCTGGAGGGTCGCGATCTCCCACGGGCGCAGCGGCACGGTGACCCGGTCCCCGTCCACGGGGAGCGGGTCACCGGGGTTGCCGAGAAGATCCGCGCGGCGAGCGGCCGTCACCCGGCCGATCCGGGCGGCGGTCGGCGCGTCGCTCATCGCCACCACCCGAAGCTCCAGCCAGTCGTCGGCGCCCGTGGACCGGCGGCGTAGGCTGCTGAACACCACGCCGTCACCCTCGATCGCCAGGCCCTCGGCCGCCGTCAGCGCCCCGTCGCCCGCCGCCCGGCCGCGCACCGCCACGAGCGGGCAGCGGAACTCCTCCGCCGCCGCGGCCACGTCGGCCTCCGCCCACGTGCCTCGGTGCGGGAGTACCGCCAGCCGTGTGCGCACCTCGGCGCCGATCAGCTGCGCCTCCGGCGTGGCGATGACCGGCCCGGCAGGCTCGGCCCTCAGCGGGTGCTCCGCCCGGCTGATCAGCCCTGTGGCCCGCAGCAGCGTCACCGCGAGTTCCCGGCCGTCACCCACGACCTCGTACTCGCTGACCTGGTCCAGCAGCAGCGCCACGCCGCCGGCGTCCACGAACGAGTACGCCGGGAACGTAGGGATCGGCTCCTCGCCGTGCCCGCCCTCGCTGACCAGGCCGCGCGCCACGACGGCGAACTGGCCCTCGGCGTACGACCGGCTGGCGGGCTCGGCGAGCGGGACGTGCAGCCGCACCCGGTGGTCCGGGTGCCGGTTGGTGAACGCGAGCTCAAGCCGACAGAACCGCTCCCCCGCCCGCAGCTCGACGCGCATGACCACCTCGGTGCGCTCGCGCCAGGGGTAGCCGCGGCGCACCTCCAGCGCGCCGACCAGCGGACCACGCTCGCACACGGACACGCTGACCGTGTCCGGGGTGTCGAGCAGGCGGTCGTCCGGCGGCGGGGCGTAGTTGTACAGGTCGCCGACGTCGTCGCCGTCCACGAGCCGCCCGACGCCGGCCACCACCACACCGTCCACCGTGGAGAGTGTGAGCGTGCCGTCCCCGGCCACCTCGACGCTGAGCAGGTCGTTGGCGAGCCGCCGCTCGTCCACCCGCACCGCCCCGGCCACCTGCGGGGCGACCTCCGGGACGGCGCGCACCGACGCCCACCCCAGCGCCGGCACCGGCACGGCCGCGTACGCCGTGCGCAGCGGCTCCTCGACGACCCGCATCCGCCAGTCGCCGCCGGCGGCCTCGACGCGCGGCGCCAGGGCCCGGTCGGCCGCCGTGAAGCCGGGCCCGACCCGCCCCATCGTCACGGTCAGCTCACGCTCGCCGGTGATCTCGACCCGCTGCACGGCGCGGGCGAGGAAGTCCAGGCCGAGCGAGCCCTTGCGCAGCCCGGCCGCGATCCACCCGGCCGGGCGTACCGTGTCGAAGAGCGGGGGCCCGTCGTTGCGGGCGACCTCCTGCACCGGCGCCACCGTGCCGTCCGGCAGCGCCAGCGCCACCTGCGGCCACTCGTGGGCGGCCGGCAGGTCCAGGAGCACGATGCCGGTCCGGGCCGTGGGCGTCGGGTTGACCACCACGGCCGCGTCGCCCGGCACCGCCGCCGCGAGGTGGTCCAGGGCGCGGTCGCGCACACCCCGGCCGATCTGCTCGGCCTCGGCGATGCGCGCCGCGACCTGCGCCGCGGTCTCGTCCACTCCGCACCCGGTCACCGAGTCGTGGCACGAGCACTGCACCAGCCGCTGCCACGCCAGCTGCAGCAGCCGGGCGGGCCACAGGTCGGCCGGCTGCCAGAGCGCGGCGAGCGGCTCCGCGTACCGCTCGACCATGCGCTCGGCGGCGCCGAGGCCGCGCTTGAGGTGCGGGCGGTTGGAGATGACACCGGGCAGGATGTTGGCCCGCGCGTGGCTGCGCAGCTCCCCGCGCCAGGAGGGCAGGCCGTCGATGTCGGACGGGTCGAACCTCGCCAGGTACTCGGCGAGTGTGGCCAGTCGCAGGTGGACGTCGCCGTCGAGCGACGCCACGGCGGAGGCCAGCCACGGCAGGGGCGCGGAGTGGTCGGTGCCGTACATGGCGAGGATCGGGTCGGTGCGAAACCACGGACGGGCCCGTGCCACGTGCTCGGCGGCCGCCTCGGCCAGCCGGTCGGGGTCGGCGAGCAGCTCCGCGGCGTTGCCGTACCCACCGGGCAGGTACTCGGTACGCAGCCGGGTGCCGTCCGGAGCCTCCCACGCGAAGGCGTGCGTGTCGATCGCGGCCGGCACGCCGCGCCACACGCACGCCTGGCGCAGCCCGGCGAGCGCGAGGATCTGCGGCATCTGGGCACAGTGGCCGAACATGTCGGGCAGGTACCCGACCGGCATCGGGTCGCCGAGGTCCGCGGCCCGCCCGAGGCCCCACTCCAGGTTGCGCACGATGTTCTCGCCGGAGCAGAGGAACTCGTCCAGCAGGATCGCCCACGGCCCGATCGCGAACTGGCCGCGGCGCACCAGCGCCGCCAGCCGCGCGGCCGCCTCCGGGCGTACCTCGAGGTAGTCGTCGACGACCGCGAGCTGACCGTCCAGAGTGAACCGGAACGACGGATCGGCTTCGGCCCGGGCGATCACGTCGTCCATCAGGTCGACCAGCCGCAGCCGGAACCGCTGGAACGGCTCGTACCACTCGCGGTCCCAGTGGGTGTGGGGCACCAGCCAGACGGTCTCCGGCGTCTCCCGCACGCCGGTCACGCCTGCTCTCCCTGGTCGCGGGCGGCGAGTACGCAGAACTCGTTGCCCTCCGGGTCGGCGAGCACCACCCAGGGCACGTCGCCCTGGCCGATGTCCACCCGCCGCGCGCCCATGTTCACCAGCCGCTCGACCTCGGCCTCCTGGTCGTCCGGCTTCAGGTCGATGTGCACGCGGTTCTTCCCGGCCTTCGGCTCGGTCACGGGCACGAAGGTCATACTCGGGGCGTCACCGCCGGCGGCGATCGTGACCACGTCCGATTCCTCGAACGCGATCCGGTAATCCAGCACTTCGGCCCACCAGCGGGCCAACCGCGCGGGATCGGCCGCGTCGACGACCACCCCGTACCACCGACTGCCCATTCCTGCCCCTTCGTCTCGGCGAGATTGCCGTTCACCCTACGCCCGCGGCCGGGCCGGCGCACGGCCCGAGAATCCGCGGGCGTAGGGCGACGGGAGGCGGCGCCTGGAGCGGTCAGCGCGTCTCCGAACCCACCGCCTCGATCGCCGCGCGGCCGGCCTCCAGGCGTGCCACGGGCACCCGGAAGGGCGAGCAGGACACGTAGTCCAGCCCGGCGTGGTGGAAGAAGTGGACGGACTCCGGGTCACCGCCGTGCTCGCCGCAGACGCCGACCTTCAGGCCGGGCCGGGCCGCCCGCCCCTCCTCGACCGCCAGCCGCACGAGCCGGCCCACGCCCTCGGTGTCGATCGACTCGAACGGGGAGACCCCGAAGATGCCGGCCTCCAGGTACTTCGTGAAGAACGAACCCTCCACGTCGTCGCGCGAGAAGCCCCAGGCCATCTGGGTGAGGTCGTTGGTGCCGAAGGAGAAGAACTCGGCCGCCTCGGCGATCTGCCCGGCCGTCAGCGCGGCCCGCGGCACCTCGATCATCGTGCCGATCAGCGTCTCGACCCCGCCGCCGACCTCGCGCAGCACCCGCTCGATCTCGGCCCGTACCGTCTCCAGCTCCTGCACCGCGCCGACCAGCGGCACCATGATCTCCGGGTGCGGGTCGCCGCCCTCGGCCTTCACGGTCGCCGCCGCCTCCGCGATCGCGCGTACCTGCATCGCGAACAGGCCGGGGATGACCAGACCGAGCCGCACCCCGCGCAGGCCGAGCATCGGGTTCTGCTCGTGCATCCTGCGCACGGCGTCCAGCAGCACCCGGTTGCGGCCCGGGTCCTCGCCCTTCGCCTCGGCGACGGCGACCTTCACGGCGAGCTCCTCCAGCGGTGGCAGGAACTCGTGCAGCGGCGGGTCGATGAGCCGGATCGTGACCGGCAGCCCGTCCATGGCCCGGAAGATCTCGATGAAGTCCGCGCGCTGCAACGGCAGCAGGGCGGACAGGGCCTGCTCCTGCTCCTGCGGGGTGGGCGCGAGGATCAGCCGCTCGACCAGCTCACGGCGCTCACCGAGGAACATGTGCTCGGTGCGGCACAGGCCGATGCCCTCGGCCCCGAAGCGCCGGGCACGCGCCGCGTCCTCGCCGGTGTCGGCGTTCGTGCGTACCTTCAGCCGCCGCACCCGGTCCGCGTGCTCCATGAGCGTGTGTACGGCGGAGACGAGCGGGTCCTCGGTCGGCGACAGCGTGCCTTCGAAGTACTGCACCACCGGCGACGGCTTGACCGGCACCTCGCCCAGGTAGACGTTGCCCGTCGAGCCGTCGATCGAGATCATGTCGCCCTCGCGCACGACCGTGCCGTTGACCGTGAACTGTCGCTTCTGGATGTCCACGTCCAGCGCCTCGGCGCCGCAGACGCATGTCTTGCCCATGCCGCGGGCGACGACCGCGGCGTGCGAGGTCTTGCCACCGCGCGACGTGAGGATGCCCTGCGAGGCCACCATGCCGCCCAGGTCGTCGGGGTTGGTCTCGCGGCGGACGAGGATCACCTTCTCGCCCCGCAGGCCCATCTCGGCGGCGCGGTGGGAGTCGAACACCGCCTTGCCGGCCGCCGCGCCGGGCGAGGCGGCCAGCCCGGTCGCGATCGGCTGCGGGTTGCCGGACAGGTCGAACGTCGGGAACGTCAGCTGCGCCAGCTGCGACCCGGTCACCCGCTGCAGGGCCTCGTCGAGGTCGATCATCCCCTCCTTGACGAGTTCCGTGGCGATGACGAAGGCCGCCGCGGCGGTCCGCTTGCCGACCCGCGTCTGCAGCATCCAGAGCTTTCCGCGCTCGATGGTGAACTCGATGTCGCACAGGTCCTTGTAGTGGCGCTCCAGCCTGGACATGATGTCGAGCAGCTCGTCGTACGCCGCCTTGTTGAGCTTCTCCAGCTCCTGCAGCGGCACGGTGTTGCGGATGCCCGCCACCACGTCCTCGCCCTGCGCGTTGGCGAGGTAGTCCCCGTAGACGCCCCGCTTGCCGGTGGCGGGGTCGCGGGTGAACGCCACCCCGGTGCCCGAGTCCGGTCCCAGGTTGCCGAAGACCATCGCGACGACGTTGACGGCAGTGCCCAGGTCGGCCGGGATGCGCTCCTGACGGCGGTAGATGACGGCGCGCTCGGAGTTCCAGGAGTCGAAGACCGCGCGGATCGCGAGGTCCAACTGCTCGCGGGGGTCCTGCGGGAAGTCGCGCCCGGTGTGGTCGGAGAAGATCTTCTTGAAGGTGCCGACGAGCGCCTGCATGTCCTGCGCGTCGAGGTCGAGGTCGTTCGTCGTGCCCTTCGCCTTCTTGGCCTCGTCGAGCGCGTGCTCGAACTCCTCGCCGGGCACGCCGCAGACCGTCTTGCCGAACATCTGGATCAGGCGGCGGTACGAGTCCCAGCCGAACCGCTCGTTGCCCTGCGACTGGCGGATGAGCCCCTGCACGCTCGCGTCGTTGAGGCCGACGTTCAGCACCGTCTCCATCATGCCGGGCATGGAGAACTTCGCCCCGGACCGCACGGACACGAGCAGCGGATCGTCCGGGTCGCCGAGGCGCTTGCCCATCGCCGCCTCCAGCGACCGCAGGTGCTCGGTCACCTGGTCGCGCAGGCCGGCCGGCTCCTGGCCGGTCCTCAGGTACTCCTTGCACGCCTCGGTGGTGATGGTGAACCCGGGAGGTACCGGTAGCCCGAGGTTGGTCATCTCGGCGAGGTTGGCGCCCTTGCCGCCGAGCAGGTCCTTGAGATCCTTGTTGCCCTCGGCGAAGTCGTACACGAGCTTCTGTGTCACGGTTGTGCCTTCCGTTCGCGGCCGAGCCAATTCGACGCGGGTCTGGCGATCGAGTCTGGTCCCCCGTTAGTCGTACCGCCCGTCGCGGCGCGGCGCGACCCCGCCGCAATCGCCGCGCTGGCTATTGCGTACCACGAGCACGTCGTGAGTTGGGTGTTTCTCCTCGGTGTTCCGTCCCACGGTTGCCGGCTGTCGCGCGAATAAACCTCAGCACGCGCACGACCACGCACATCGGCCAGGAGTCGCGTCAACTGAGGTTGACGAACGCGTCGGTCGTCAACTACGGTTGACGCATGACAGAGGCGGCTGACACGACCAGGGCCACCGGCGCCACCGACGCGATGGAACTGACGAAGGCGGCGACCGGCGCCGACGCCCGCGTCGGCCTGCGGGCGGCGCTGGCCCTGCGCCGGCTGGCCGAGACGCTCGAGGCGCTGCAGGTCGACAACGCCCGGCGGCAGGGCTGGTCCTGGCAGGAGATCGCCGATGCGCTCGAGGTGAGCAAGCAGGCCGTGCACAAGAAGTACGCCCGGCGCACCCGGGCCCAGGACCTCCGGGAGGACTGATGTTCGAGCGATTCACCCGTACGGCCCGCGACGTGGTGCGCGCCGCGTGCGACGAGGCGGAAAGCATGCGCCACCGTCAGGTCGGCACCCAGCACCTGCTGCTCGGCCTGCTGCGCGAGGAGAACGGGGTGGCGTACACGGTGCTCCGCGACGCCGGGATGAGTCGTGAGCGGGTCCGCGCGGAGATCGAGCGGCTGGTCGGGTCGCGGTCGGGCATCCTGTCCGACGAGGACGCCGCCGCGCTGAAGACGATCGGGATCGACCTCGACACGGTGCTGTCGCGCATCGAGGAGTCGTTCGGGCCGGTGTCGCAACTGCCGGCACCGCCCGCGTCCCGAGGGGGCCTCTTCGGCCGCCGGCGCGGCAGCGGCCGGTTCGGGCCCCGCGCGAAGAAGGTGCTGGAGCTGGCGCTGCGCGAGGCCATCCGGCTGCGCCACAACTACATCGGGCCGGAGCACATCCTGCTCGGCATCCTGCGCGAGGGCGACGGGCTCGCCGCGAAGATCCTCACCGAGGCGGGGCTGACCCTCGACGGTCTGCGCCGTCAGGTCCTCGCCGGCCTGGACAAGGCCGCCTGAGCGGACGTCCTGGCGTCGACCGCGTCTCCTTCCGCCGGCGGCGATCGCCGCGAACACCGACTGACCTTGCTCCAGCCGACCTCCTCTCGTTGAATCTGGCTACCACCCGCCATGTTGCGAGCCTGCAGGGCGTGCGCCGGGCGGAGGTCGACCAGTCGTACTGGAGATAGGGAGCACTCCGATCGACGACAGCCGGCGGCAGCGGGAAGCGACGCCGGGTCACCCGGCTGACCCGGCGGAACAGGTCCTTTCCGGCGGCTTCGTCAACAAGGTCGTACGGGTCGGCGAAACAGTTCGCCGACCCGTGGGCAGGAACGCGGCATTCGTGCGGCGCCTGCTGCACCATTTCGAGAACCGCCAGTGGCCAGCGGCTCCACGGTTCCGCGGAGTGGACGAGCAGGGTCGGGAAATTCTCACCTACATCGACGGACATGTGGCATGGGAACCGCAGCAGACACCTGAGGTGCGGTGCGAGGACTGCCTGGTCCGGGTGGCCGAGCTGGTACGCGAGTTTCACGACCTGACCGCGGGCACCGACCTGGCCGGCGACGCGGAGGTGGTCTACCACAACGACCTGTCGCCGAAAAACACCGTCTACCGCGACCTGGGCGACGGGTTGCGTCCGGTGGCGTTCATCGACTGGGACCTGGCTGCACCCGGCAAGCGGATTCACGATGTCGCCCACATGTGCTGGCAGTACGTCGGCCTGGGACCCACCGCGCGGGACGCGGCCGAGGCGGCGCGCATGGTGCGGGTGCTCGCCGACGCCTACCGGATGACCGACCGTTCCGCGCTGGTGGACACCATCCTGTGGTGGCAGGACAGGTGCTGGCGCGGCATCGAGGCTGCCGCGGCGGCGGGCGACCCGGCCGGAATCCGGTTGCTCGACTCCGGCGCGGCCCGGGCCGTGCGGGCGGCTCATCAGTGGACGGCCGACCACGCGGCCCTTCTTCGCCGAGCCCTCGCCTGATGTGTCGCGTCAACCGCCGGAGTCCTCGAGCTCCGCGCCCTCCGGCACGGTCACGTCGTCGCGGTCGCGCAACCAGCCGTCCGGCAGGTGGACCTTGCCGGGCGAGCTGGTCCGCCCGCGCGGGCGCCCCAGCACCTCGGTCGGGAACGGCACGTCCGGGTCCAGCTTGCCCAACAGATCGTCCAGTTCGGACAACGACGACACCATCGCGAGCGCCCGGCGCAGCTCGGACCCGACCGGAAACCCCTTCAGGTACCACGCGACGTGCTTGCGGAAATCCGTGCACCCCTCCACCTCGCCGCCCAGCCGCTCGGTGAGCAGCTCGGCGTGCCGGCGCATCACCTGCGCCACCTGACCGAGCGTGGGCAGCATCCGCTGCGGGCGGCCGGCGAAGGCCGCCGCCAGGTCCGCGAACAGCCACGGCCGGCCCAGGCAGCCGCGGCCCACGACCACCCCGTCGCAGCCGGTCTCGGCCACCATCCGCAGCGCGTCATCGGCCTCCCACACGTCGCCGTTGCCGAGCACCGGGATGTCCAGCGCCTGCTTGAGCGCCGCGATCGCCGACCAGTCGGCCCGCCCGGAGTAGCGCTCGGCCGCCGTCCGCCCGTGCAGCGCCACCCACGCCGCGCCCGCGTCCTGCGCGATCAGCCCGGCCTCGACGTACGTCAGGTGGTCGTCATCGATGCCTTTGCGCATCTTCACGGTGACCGGCACACCGGCCGGTGCGGCGGCCCGCACCGCGGCGGCGACGATCCGCTCGAACAGCCGCCGCTTCCACGGCAGCGCGGCGCCGCCGCCCCTGCGGGTCACCTTCGGCACCGGGCAGCCGAAGTTCAGGTCGATGTGGTCGGCGAGGTCCTCGTCGACCACCCGACGCACCGCGGCCTCGGTGACCGCCGGGTCCACGCCGTACAGCTGGAGGCTGCGCGGCCGCTCCCCCGGGTCGAACGACACCATCCGCATCGTCCTCGGGTTCCCCGCGACCAGCGCCTGCGTGGTGACCATCTCGCACACGTACAGGCCCGCGCCGTGCTCGCGGCACAGCCGGCGGAAGGCCGCGTTGGTGATCCCCGCCATGGGGGCGAGCACCACCGGGGGCCATACCTGGTACGGCCCCAGCGGCAGTGCGCGCGCGGCGGGTGCGGTGGTCACGTCATCGAGGATGCCACGCGGCACGCCCAGGGGAACCGGGAGCGACGCAGGACCAGGTGGCCGGGAGTGACGGAGAGCACGAGCCGCTGCGGCGGTCGTCGGACACGTCCGAGTGGCACAGTTGTGGCGTGGCACACACCGTTGCACAGCCGGACCCCGCCTGCCAGATGGCGCACGGCGAGCTACCACCCGACGTCGGACCGCGCACGCTTGTGGCGGTCTTCACATCCCCGGTCGCCGACTACCTGCTCCACTTCGGACGCGACGCGGGCTTCCGCACGGTGCTGCTCGAACCGGACCCGGGCCGCCTCGCAGCCGCCGACCGGCGCTTCGCCGACGAGGCGGCGAGCGCGCCGAGCGCAGCGTTCATCGACGACACCGCCGACGTGGTCGTGACCGACCACGACCGCCCGGAGCTCGGCGAGGCGCTGGCGGCCGTGCTCGCGCTGCCGGCCCGATGGGTCGGGGTGATGGGCAGCGTCCGGCACTCCGCCCCGCACGTGGCCGCTCTGCGTGACCTCGGCGTGCCGGAGGACGTGATCGCCCGGGTGCACCGCCCGATCGGGCTCAACATCGGCTCGCGCACCCCCGCCGAGATCGCCATCGCGACGCTGGCCGGTCTCATCGCCGACCGCAACCGGCGCCCCGGTGGCTTCGCCTTCTGACGCCCCGCTCGGCCCCGGTCACGATCGCCTTCCCGGTGCGGATCGGGACTGCGACCGCAGGTCGTACCCGCACCCGCGGTCGTGACCCGGTCGGCCGAGGGCTGAGGGGCTACGCGGGCAGGCGGTCGAGCAGGTACCGCTCGACCTGGTCGATGGCGATGCGCTCCTGCGCCATGCTGTCGCGGTCGCGCACGGTCACCGCCTGGTCGTTGAGCGTGTCGAAGTCGATCGTGACGCAGTACGGCGTGCCGATCTCGTCCTGGCGACGGTAGCGGCGGCCGATCGCGCCCGCGTCGTCGAACTCCACGTTCCAGCGCTTGCGCAGCGCGGCGGCCAGGTCGCGGGCCTTCGGGGAGAGCTCGGGGTTGCGCGACAGCGGCAGCACGGCCACCTTCACCGGCGCGAGCCGCGGGTCGAACCGCAGCACCGTCCGCTTGTCCACGCCGCCCTTGGCGTTGGGCGCCTCGTCCTCGTCGTACGCCTCGAGCAGGAACGCCAGCAGCGCGCGGGTCAGGCCCGCGGCCGGCTCGATGACGTAGGGCACCCAGCGCTCGCCCTTGGTCTGGTCGAAGTACGACAGGTCCACGCCCGAGTGCTTGCTGTGCGTGGACAGGTCGAAGTCGGTGCGGTTGGCGATGCCCTCCAGCTCGGCGAACTCGGTGCCGGCGAACCGGAACCGGTACTCGATGTCCACCGTCCGCTTCGAGTAGTGCGACAGCTTCTCCTTGGGGTGCTCGTACAGGCGCAGGTTCTCCGGCTTCAGGCCCAGGTCGACGTACCAGTTCCAGCGCTCCTCGATCCAGTACTGGTGCCACTCTTCGTCGGTGCCGGGCTCGACGAAGTACTCCATCTCCATCTGCTCGAACTCGCGCGTGCGGAAGATGAAGTTCCCGGGCGTGATCTCGTTGCGGAACGACTTGCCGACCTGGGCGACGCCGAACGGCGGCTTCTTGCGGGCCGAGTTCATCACGTTGAGGAAGTTGATGAAGATCCCCTGCGCGGTCTCCGGGCGCAGGTAGTGCACGCTCTCGGCGCTCTCCACCGGGCCGAGGAACGTCTTCATCAGGCCGTTGAACATCCGCGGCTCGGTGAAGGCGCCCTTCACCCCGCAGTTCGGGCAGTTGATCTCGTCCAGGCCGGACGGCGGTCGCCCGTGCCGCTCCTCGAACGCCTCCGCCAACTGGTCCGCCCGGAACCGCTTGTGGCACGACTGGCACTCCGTCAGCGGGTCGACGAACTCGGCGACATGGCCGGACGCCTCCCACACCTCGCGGGCCAAGATCACCGCGGAGTCCAAGCCCACCACGTCGTCGCGCTGCTGCACCATGGCGCGCCACCACTGGCGGCGGATGTTCTCCTTCAGCTCCACTCCGAGAGGCCCGTAGTCCCACGCGGAACGGCTGCCGCCGTAGATCTCGCTGGATGGGTAGACGAAACCACGCCGCTTGGCGAGGTTGACCACGGCATCGATGCGGTCGACGGGCATGGCGCCTCCTCGGAAACGCCGCCGGCTGGCTGCGCGGCGACTGACGGGCAAACCTGTGACTTTGGTGCGAGCGTACGTTTGTCGGGCGCTCGGAGGCACCAGATTACTCGACGCCGCAGACCTCGAACCGGCCGGTGCCCCGGTCCTGCTGCAGCACGAACTGCAGGTCGCGCTCATCCCCGCCGTCGTAGCGCACATCGGCCGGCACCACGATCTCCCGGTTGATCTGCGGCTCCCCCACGGTGTAGCTGGTGACCTGCGGGCCCTGGGCGACCCGTCGGGTGAACTCCGCGACCGACTCGTCGCGCTGCCGCTCGTCGCACAGCAGGTCGTACGCGTCGTCGTACCGCCGCTCGGCGAGCGCGCCCAGGTAGCGGTCCACGGTCACCGTGGCCTGCTCGTTGAGCGCCTTGACGCCGGTGACGACCAGCCCGCCGAACCCGACGACACCCCCCACGCAGCACAGCACCAGGGCGGCGGCGCCCACGCCGAGCCCGACCCACAGCCGGGTGCGGTCGGCGTCGATCGGCGGGGCGGCGAACGGGGGCTGGACGCCCGGTCCCGCCGGCGGTGGTGGCACGGGTGCTGCGCCGGCGGGAGGACCGCTGGCGCGAGGCGCGGTCATAGCCGGATCGTATCCACGGGCCGACGGTCGGTGCCGCTCACGCATGCGGCTCGCTGGCCCGGTCGCTGGTCGCCACGACCACCTCGCGGCCCGGGTCCGCCACCGCCAGGGCCTCGTACGCGGAGGGCTCGTCGATCGCCTCGGCGAGCAGCGGCGTGGCGCTGATCTTCACCTCGTACGCGGACAGGGCGCGCCGGTAGGTGCCCACGGACTCCCACTCGGTGACCAGGCACCAGTACTCCGGGTCGTCGAGCGCGCGGCCGAGCCGGCCGGAGCGGTAGCCGGGCCGGGCGGACAGCGCCGCGAGCGCGGCGTGCGCGCGGGCCGTGAAGTCGTCGACCCGGGCCGGGTCGACGCGGAACCGGCTCACCACGAGCATGCCGATCGCCTCCCACGGGTCGACTGGCGGATGGGGTTGAATGGGCGCGACCGCCCAGCCTACGCCCACCCGGAGGAACCCGCGATGCCCGACCTGTTCGCCCGTCTGGCCCGCCTGAACAGGAGCGCGGTGTTCCTGGTCACCCTCGCGGTCGTGCTGGCTGCGCTCTTCGCCCCCGATCCGATCGGCGGAGCGCTGCTGCTCGTCCTCGCCGCCGGCCTGGCGGCCGTGGCGGTGCACACCTGGCGGGTGCAGCCGCCCGCCACCCGCGTGCTGCGGCTGCTGGTCCTCGGCCTGCTCGTCGTGATCGCGCTCACCAAGCTGATCTAGCGGACCGTGCTCGGCGCCCCGCACGACAGTCACATGAAGCTATGCGTTTTTGACAATGATTGTCATTAGCGCGGAGAGTGGGGGCATGCCCAGGACTCGGTTGCTCAGGATGGTCGCCGGCCTGCTCGTCCTCGGCGGCCTGGCCGGGGCCGCCGCCTGCTCCCCTGACGCACCGGACACCACGGGAAAGATCAGAGTGGTGGCGGGTTTCTATCCGCTGCAGTTCGCCGCCGAGCGGGTGGGTGGGGACGCGGTCACCGTCACCGGCCTCACCGAGCCTGGGGCGGAGCCGCACGACCTGGAGCTGAGTCCGCGACAGGCCGCCCAGGTCGCCGAGGCGGACCTCGTCGTCTACCTCAAGGGCTTCCAGCCGTCGCTGGACGAGACGGTCGCGCAGGAGGCGCAGGCCGCGTTCGACGTCGCCGCGGTGGAGCCTCTGCTGCCGGGGCCGGACGGACCCGACCCGCACCTGTGGCTCGACCCGACCCGGCTCGCCACGGTCGCCGACCGGCTCGCCGATCGCCTCGGGCACCTGGACCCCGACCACGCCGCGGACTACCGGTCCCGCGCCGCCGCGCTGCGCGGCGACCTGGAACGGCTCGACCGGGAGTACGCCGAGGGCCTGGCGACCTGCCAGCGCCGGGAGATCGTGGTCAGCCACGCCGCGTTCGGCTACCTCGCCCAGCGCTACCACCTCACGCAGGTCGCGGTCAGCGGCCTGACCCCCGAGTCCGAGCCCTCACCCCGGCGGCTGGCCGACGTCGCCGACGCGGCCCGCGCGCACGGCGCCACCACGATCTTCTTCGAGGCCCTCACCAGCCCCGCCGTCGCCGAGGCCATCGCCCGGGAGGTCGGCGCGCGGACCGGCGTCCTCGATCCGATCGAGGTGCGGACGCCGGGATCCACCGCGGACTACCTCTCGGTGATGCGCACCAACCTGGCCGCCCTCACGTCCGCCCTGGATTGCTCATGACCGCGCCGCCCGTCATCGAGGTCGAGGACGCCGTCGTCGCGTTCGGCGACCGGGTCGTGCTCGACGGCGTGTCGCTCACCGTCGCGCCCGGCGAGGTCCTCGCCGTGCTGGGCGCCAACGGCTCGGGCAAGTCCACCCTGATCCGAGCGGCCCTCGGGCTGGTGCCGCTGGCGGCCGGACGGGTGCGGCTGTTCGGCACGCCCGCGACACGGCGGTCGAGGCAGGTCCGGCGGCGCATCGGGTACGTCCCCCAGCGCCTGGGCGCGGGCAGCGGCGTGCCGGCGACCGTCGGCGAGGTCGTGAGTTCGGGGCGCCTCGCGCGCCGCGGCCTGGTGCGGCGCACGCGGGCGCGGGACCGCGAGGCGGTGCGCGCGGCGCTGGCGGCGGTCGGGCTCGCCGACCGCGCGGCCGACCCGGTGGCGTCGCTCTCCGGCGGGCAGCAGCAGCGCGTGCTGATCGCCCGCGCGCTGGCGGGCGAGCCCGAACTCCTCATCCTCGACGAGCCGACCGCGGGCGTCGACGCGGCGAGCCAGGAGGCGTTCGCCGCCGCGCTCGACGCCTTCGTGCGCGGCGGCGGCACCGTCGTGCTCGTCGCGCACGAACTCGGCCCCCTCGAACCCCTGGTGGGCCGCGCGGTGGTCGTGCACCTCGGGAGGATCGTCCACGACGGGCCGGTGCCTCCGCCGGCCGGCCACCACGCGCGCCCCGGCCACGACCATGTGCACCCGCACGCCGCCACCCACGACACCGGGATGTGGTCCTGATGGGCATCTTCGACCACGAGTTCATGCTGCGGGCGCTGCTCGGGGCGCTGATCACCGGGTTGATCGCGCCCGCGCTCGGCACGTACCTCGTCCAGCGTCGACTCGCGCTGATCGGCGACGGCATCGGGCACATCGCGCTCACCGGCGTGGGGCTCGGGCTGCTGACCGGCACCGCACCGGTGCTGACCGCGGTCGCCGTCGCCGCGGTCGGCGCGGTCGCCGTGGAGCTGGTCCGGCAGCGGGGCCGCACCTCGGGGGACATCGCGCTCGCGCTGCTGTTCTACGGCGGCATCTCCGGCGGTGTGTTCCTCGTGGCGCTGTCGGCGAACAAGACGAACGCCAACCTCATCGCGTACCTGTTCGGCTCGCCGCTGACCACCTCGCGCGCGGACCTGGCCGTCATGGCGGTCCTGGGCGCGGCGGTGCTCGCCGTGACGCTGCTGCTGCGGCCCTGGCTGTTCGCCGTCTGCCACGACGAGGAGCACGCCCGGGTGGCCGGCCTGCCCGTGCGGGCGCTGAACGTGACGCTGGCGGTGACCACCGCGGTGACCGTCACCGTCGCCATGCGGGCGGTCGGGCTGCTGCTGGTCAGCGCGCTGATGGTCGTGCCGGTGGCGGCCGCCCAGCAGGTCGCCCGTGGGTTCCGGGCCACCATGCGCCTGGCCATGGGCATCGGCGTCGTGGCGGCGGGCGCGGGGATCTGGGTCGCGGGAACCTACGACACCGCGCCCGGGGCGACCATCGTGCTGGTCGCGATCGCCGGCTTCCTCACCGTGGCGGTCGGCTCCGGCGCCTGGCGCGCCTGGCGCCGGGCCGCGGCGGGCGCCCGCCGCGGCCCGGCGGCCGAGACCGAACCGCCCGAGGTGGTGCTGCAGCGATGATCACCGCCTCGGACCGCTACGGTTCTACCGTGGCCACCAACGGGTACGCGGCGTACGAGGCGGCGGGCGAACTGCTGCGGGCGCTGGCCGCCCCGATCCGCGTGGCCATCGTGATGGAGTTGGCCGCTGGCGAGCGGTGCGTGCACGAGCTCGTCGAATCCATCGCCGCACCGCAACCGCTGGTCTCCCAGCACCTGCGGGTCCTGCGCGGGGCCGGCCTGGTGCGCGGCTCCCGGCGCGGGCGGGAGATCGCGTACTCGTTGGTCGACGAGCACATCGCCCACATCGTCGCCGATGCGGTCAGCCACGCGCGGGAGGCGAAGCTGAGCCATGCGCGGGAGGCGAAGCTCAGCCATGCGCCGGAGGCGAGCAGGTGAGCTCACGCCGCCACGCGACCTCGCCCCGCGCCGCCGCCCCGCCCCGCAACACCCGCCAGCGCGCGGCCGTCGCGGATCTGCTCGCTGGGACCGAGGGTTTCCACAGCGCCCAGGAACTGCACGCGATGCTGCGCTCGCGCGGGGAGCGGGTGGGGCTGACCACCGTCTACCGCACCCTGCAGGCGCTCGCCGAGGCGGGCGAGGTCGACGTGATGCGACCGGCGGGCGGGGAGGTGCGCTACCGCCGGTGCAGCCGGGGCCACCACCACCACCTCGTCTGCCGGGTCTGCGGGCGTACGGTCGAAGTGGCGGGGCCGGCCGTGGAGAGCTGGGCGGAGCGGGTCGCCGCCGAGCACGGGTACGTGGACGTCAGCCACACGCTCGAGGTCTTCGGCACCTGTGCGTCGTGCGCGGGCTGAAGGGATGAGCCGCAGCGCCGCGGTGACCCGGGACTGGCGCGACACGTTCGGCCAGGCCGCCGTGCACACAGGCGGCTGACGGCGACAGCGACGCGTCAGCGAGGCGAATCCTCACGTGGGGGCGAAACGACCGGTTCTTCCCGGAGCCCGGCGCCCGGGCCTACCTTCGGGACATGCCCGACGCGGAACCGCACCTCTTCGACACCGGTCACTTCGCGCTCGAGACCCACCTCGCCCAGATCGCCCCACCCATCGCCGACTTTCTCGACCGGACATGGAAGTAGCGCCGGTCATCGCTGCCGGCACGCGACACCCACCCGAATCCCGCCCCGGGCGCGTGTTGGTCAGGTAGGAGGTTGTCGTGGACCCAGAGGAGTCGTTCCGGGCGTACGTGTCCGCGCGGATCGCCGCGTTGTCCCGAGCGGCCTTCCTGCTGACCGGTGACCGGCAGCAGGCCGAGGACCTGGTCCAGCTCACCCTGACCCGGGTCGCCCGCCACTGGGAGCGGGTCATCGCCAACGGTGACCCGGACCGGTACGTCCGCCGGAGCATGTACCACCAGCACGTATCCCTCTGGCGACGCCGTTGGCGTCACGTCGAACTTCACGCCGAACCACCGGACGTGCCCGTCGCGGACACCACCGCCGACACGGCGCGGGCCATAGTGGTCCGCCAGGCCTTGGCCCGGCTCACGCCCCGCCAGCGGGCGGTGCTCGTGCTGCGCTACTTCGACGACCTGACCGAGGCCGAGGCGGCCGACATCCTCGGCTGTTCGATCTCCACCGTGAAGAGCCAAACCCGCGCCGCCCTGGCCCGACTACGGACGCTCGCGCCGGAACTGGCCGACCTGGTCACCAGCGCCAGCCGGAAGGAGGCGTGATGAGCGAGGAGGTACGGGCCCTGCTACGCCAAGTGGGGGAGCAGATGCCGCCGGCACGCCTGACCAAGGATCCGTGGTCGGTCGGCCGGCGGCAGCGGCGGACGGCTCGGCTGCGCGCCGCCCTGGCCGTGCTCGCCACGGCGACGGTCGCCGTCGTCGGCCCATCGGTCTGGCTCGGAGCCGACGATCCTGCCCACCAGCCGGCGACCACGTCCGACGCGGTTCCGCGGAAGGTGGAGACCCCGTGGATGTGGCAGGCGACGGTACAGCAGGCGCCGCCCGGTCGCGCGGCCCTGCTGCTCGGCGGAGACGGACTCGGGTTGCGGGGCATCGACCTCCTTGACCACGAGGGCAAGGTGGCGGTGGTGGGCCGCGACGGCTCCTACCGGATGCTGCTCTACCACGGCGCCGAGGTGGTCCCCGGCGAGGATGTGCTGCTCTCCCCCGATGGCCGCTACGTGGTCCAGAGTTTCGTAGCCGGCGGGCCGAAGGGATTCCTGGTGGTGACCGATCTGACCGACGGGACCAGCCGGGCGCTGCCCGGGCCGCAGGGCCGGGACTGCTGCGGACGGCCGGTCGCCTGGGCGCCCGACGGCCGGGCGGTCCTGGCGCTGGAGTTCCCGAGGGAGCCGACCGGCTGGGATTCGGTCAGCCGCATCGGGTTGCTGCCGGCCCGCCCGGTCCTGATCGACCTCGAATCGGAGTCAGTCACTCCCCTGCTGGACACGGTGGGCGACGTGCACCGGCTGCGTACCGCGTCCCTCGCCGCGTTCTCACCCGACGGCAGCCGGATCGCGCTCAGCGTCGGCGACCAGCTGCACCTGGTCGACCGAGCTGGAAGACCACTGTGGACGGCAACACTCGGTGAACGCCGTCATCTGGCCGGGCTGGGCGCGTTCAGCCCGGACGGCACCCGGATCGCCACGGTCACCCTGGACGGCTGCCTGCGCTCGTGCGATACCGCGGCGTTGGCGTCGCGCACGTGGCGGGTCGGCTACCTAGACGCGGCGACCGGCCGGGACACCAGCGGCCCGGCCGTCGATCCGGTTCGGGGCATGGCGCTGCGGGTGCTGGGCTGGCGCAACGGCACGGATCTCGTGGCGCTGCGCTACCAACCCGAGCGGGGAGCGTACAGCGACGGCCCGGTCGGGTGGAACGACACCGGCTGGTGGGAGACCGGGGAGGTGACGCTGATCGCGCTGCGCCCGGGCGGCGGGACCGAGATCCTCGTCGACTCGCCGGGCGAGATTCTGGCCATGGACGTGTCCCGCGACCTGCTGGAGGCCGGCCGGTTCGGCGGCCCGTCCCGTCCACCCGCACCGTTTCCGGCGCGTCCGGTGATCCTCGCCGTGCTCGTCCCGGCCGCGGTGCCGGTCATCGCCGCCGTCTTCGGCCTCCTGCTGTGGCGGCGCAGGCGCCGGGGGTCACCTCGCCGGGATGCGGCGCCGCACGTCGGGCACCCGTGACGGGCCCGGCGTCCAGCCGGCCACCCAGTCCCCCTCCGTCGGCAGCGGCAGGATGCCCTCCTGCAGGAACGCGTACCGCCCCTCGGCGATGCGTCGGGCGGCCGCCACGTCCCGGTCGTCGGTGTTGCTCCACAGCGCGGCGAAGAGCGCGTCGACCCGCAGCCGAGCCTGACGGCAGAACAGGTCGGCCAACTCCACGCCCTCCGGGTTGGTGTCGCGCTCGGCCCGGGCCCGCACGCACGCGGCGCTCATCGCGAACAGTTCTGCGCCGATGTCGACCAGGCGGCCCAGGAACGCCTGCTTGCGCTCCAGCCGGCCCTGCCAGCGGCTCATGCCGTAGAACGTGGACCGGGAGAGCTTGCGCGACCTGCGCTCCACGAACCGCAGGTGCCGGGCGAGCGGCCCGAACGACCCGTACCCGCCGGGAAGCTGGCCGCGGCCGATGACGAGCGTGGGCAGCCAGGTGGCGTAGAAGCCGGCGGCCCGCAGCCCGGCCCGTGCCCTGCGCCCGATCGGGGCGCGCGGGTCGATGATGTCGCCGGCCACGGACAGGTGGGTGTCGACCGCCTCCCGGGCGATGAACAGGTGCATGATCTCGGTCGAGCCCTCGAAGATGCGGTTGATCCGCAGGTCCCGCAGGATCTGCTCGGCCGCGATCGGTCGCTCGCCGCGCGCCGCGAGCGAGTCGGCGGTCTCGTACCCCCGGCCGCCGCGGATCTGGACGAGCTCATCGGCCACGAGCCAGGCCAGCTCGCTGGCGTACAGCTTCACCAGCGCGGCCTCGATGCGGATGTCGAAGCGGTCGTCGTCGGCGAGCCGGCAGCACAGATCCAACATGGACTCCATGCCGTACGTCGACGCGGCGATGAAGGCGATCTTCTTCGCCACCGCCTCGTGCTCGCCCACCGGCCGGCCCCACTGCACCCGGTGCGCCGCCCACTCGCGAGCCACCGCCAGGCACCACTTGCCCGCGCCGACACACATCGCCGGCAGGGACAGCCGCCCGGTGTTCAGCGTCGTCAGCGCGATCTTCAGGCCCTGGCCCTCGGCGCCGATGACGTTCTCCTTCGGTACGAACACGTCGTGGAAGCGGGTCACGCTGTTCTCCAGGCCACGGAGCCCGAGGAACGCGTTGCGCCGTTCGATGGTCACGCCTGGCGCGTCGCCGTCCACGACGAACGCGGTGATCCCGCCCCGGTGACCGTCGGACGGCGGCACCTGGGCCATCACCACGAGCAGCGTGGCGACCGTGCCGTTGGTCGCCCACAGCTTCACGCCGTTCAGCCGGTAGCCCGTGCCGTCCTCGGTCGGCGTGGCGGTCGCGGCCAGCCGCGCCGGGTCGGAGCCGACGTCGGGCTCGGTGAGCAGGAATGCGGAGACCCCGCCGGCGGCGAGCCGGGGCAGGAAACGCCGCTTCTGCTCCTCGGTGCCGAACAGCTTCAGCGGCTGCGGCACGCCGATCGACTGGTGCGCAGACAGCAGCGCGCCGATCGACGGGTTCGCCGACCCGATCAGCGTCAGCGCCTTGCAGTAGTGCAGGTTGGTCAGCCCGAGGCCGCCGTACTCCTCGTCGATCTTCATGCCGAACGCGCCGAGGTCGGCCAGGGCGTGGAAGACCTCGTCCGGGATGCGCGCCTCGCGCTCGATCCGCTGACCGTCTACATTGGGCAGATAGGCGCGCAACGCGGTGAGAAACTCCTCAGCCCGCGCGGTAGCCGTCGGGTCGGGCTCCGGCCAGCCCTCGATCAGATCCAGCCGCAACCGCCCGAGGAACAGTTCCTTGCCGAAACTCGGCCTGCGCCACTCCCGCTCGCGGGCGGCCTCACCGACCTGCCGGGCCTGTTCGTAGCTGACCTGGGCGCCGCCGCGGGGCGCGGCCTCGTCGGGCGGGCTCTGCGTCGTCGTCATCGCCACCCCCTGACACGGGTACGGGGTCCGCCGGGCGCTGTCCAACCAGGCTACCCCGTGGTGTTACCCAGCGGTAGCCATCTCATCCATCCGGGTCACCGTCCGATCCGGCGCAGCACCGCCTCGGCCACGATCTCCGGCACCTCGTCCGGCGCCCAGTGGCTGACCCCCGGCAGCGCCACGAACTCGTACTCGCCGGACACCTGCCCGGCACATGCCTCGGCGGCCGCGCGGCCGATCGCGATATCCGCGTCGCCCCACAGGAACGTGGTCGGGACGCCGACCGGGCCGAGCCCGGCCACATCGTCGCGGGACATCGCCCGGTACCAGTTCAGCGCCGCGGTGAGCGCCCCCGGGGCGAGCATCCGCCGCACGTACGGCTCGCCGTCGACCGGGGCGAACAGCCCGCGCAGCGCCGCGGCGTCGTCGCGCAGCAGCACCTGCTCGGCCTTGCCCACCTGCCGGAACAGGCCGATGTACGCCGAACGCTCCCGCTGCTCCGGGTCGTCGGCGAGCGCGCGGGCGAACGCGTGCGGGTGCGGGACCGAGAGCGCGGTCAGCGTCGCCACCCGCTCCGAGTGGCGCGCGGCCAGGTGCCAGCCGACCAGCGCTCCCCAGTCGTGCCCCACGACGTGTGCCGACCCGGCACCGAGCGCGTCGAGCAGCGCCAGCGCGTCGGCCACGCACTCCACCATCCGGTACGACTCCACACCGGACGGTCGAGCCCCGGCGCAGTAGCCGCGCTGATCCGGCGCGATCGTGCGCAGCCCGGCCGCGTGCAGCGCCGGCACCACACCCGCCCACATGCCGGAGTGCTGCGGGAACCCGTGCAGCAGCAGCACGGCGGGGCCGTCCGCCGATCCGCCGACACGCACGTCGAAGACCAGACCCCGGGCGGGCACCCGGACAACGTCGCCCGCCGCGCCGTCGCTCACCACCGTCGCCGGACCTCCTCACGGACGCTCCCGGCCACCGGGAGTGCCCGAGGCTAGCGTGGCCGTTGTGCGGCGGACGTGCTAGCGTCAGGCCCGACAAGTTCAGATTCCGACAGGGGAGCGCACAGCGCTGAGAGTGTGCCGCCGGTCCACCGGTGGCGCAGACCCTCACACCTGATCTGGGTAATGCCAGCGCAGGGAGTTCGGTCGACATCTCCAGCCATTGCGCCGCGATTCCGTCCCGGGTCGCGGCGTGCGTCTTCTCCTGGTTCAGCAGAGCTGGGAGGACATCATGACCAACCGTTGGCGCACGGTCGACATCGTCGTCGCGTCCGTGATCGGCGTCGCGTTCGGCGTGGTCTTCTGGGCGTGGGGACTGCTCTACAACGGGCCCGCAGACGCGATCCCGCTGCCCGGCCGGGCGGCGCTCTACGGCGTCTGGCTCGTGCCGGCGGTCCTCGGCGGCTTGGTGATCCGCAAGCCGGGAGCCGCCTTCTACACCGAGACCATCGCCTCGCTGGTCTCCGTCGCGCTCGGCACGTCCTGGGGCTGGACCATCGCTCTGCAGGGCCCGATCGAGGGGCTCGGCGCGGAGCTGGTGTTCGCGCTGTTCGCCTACCGGGTCTGGCGGCTGCCCGTCGCCGCGCTCGCCGGCACGCTCGCCGGGATCGTGGCTGCCGTCTACGACAAGATCTACTGGTACCCGACCAACGAGGGCTTCTCGTGGGTTTCGTTCGGCATCCCATACATCGCCGTCACCGCGGTCAGCTCACTGGTCGTCGCCGGGCTCGGCAGCGTCGCCCTGACGCGGGCGTTGGCGCAGACCGGGGTGCTGGACCGGTTCCCGGCCGGCCGCGAACGCACCGCCATCTGACCCCCACCCTCTCGCGTTGATCACTGACCCCCACCCTTTCGCGTTGATCATGGGGTTGGCAGCGCTCGCACCGGTGCGCGGTGCTGCACACATCATGATCAACCCGCACGGTCGGTGATCAACCAGGGCTGGCGTGACGGGATCCAGGCATGATCGAACTACGCGGTTTCGGCTGGCGGCACGCCGGACGCCGCGCGTGGGCGGTGCGCGACGTCGACCTGCGCATCGAACGCGGTGAGCGGGTGCTGCTGCTCGGCCCCTCCGGCGCCGGCAAGAGCACCTTGCTCGCGGCGCTCTCCGGCCTGCTCGCCGAGGACTCCGGCGAGCAGGCCGGCGAGGCCACGGTGGACGGGCTGCATCCCCGCGCGGCACGCGACCGGGTGGGCATCGTCTTCCAGGACCCGCAGACCCAGCTCGTCATGGCCCGCGTCGGCGACGACGTGGCGTTCGGGCTGGAGAACCGGGGCGTGCCGGGCCCGCAGATCTGGCCCCGGGTGGACGAGGCGCTGACGCGGGTCGGCTTCCCGTACGGTCGGGACCGGCGCACCGACGCGCTCTCCGGAGGCGAACAGCAGCGGCTGGCGCTTGCGGGAGCCCTCGCGCTGCGGCCCGGCCTGCTGCTGCTCGACGAGCCCACCGCGAACCTGGACCCGGCCGGTGCCGCGCTCGTGCGCGAGACGATCGCGGCGCTGCGGGACGTGACCGTGGTGCTGGTCGAGCACCGGGTCGCCGAGGCGTTGCCCCTGGTCGACCGGGTGGTCGTGCTGGATCCGGGCGGCGGAGTGCTCGCCGACGGCCCACCGGCACAGGTGTTCGCCGCGCACGGGGCGGCGCTCGCGGCCCAGGGGGTGTGGGTGCCCGACCACCCGGTGACGCCGCGGCGGGCCGCTGGACCGCCGGGAGAAACCCTGCTGCGCGGCGACCGGCTGGCCTATGCGCCGCGACTGTCCGCCACCGACATCGAGATCCGCGCGGGCGAGGCGACCGCCGTGCTCGGCCCCAACGGCGCCGGAAAGACCACCCTGGCGCTGCTGCTCGGCGGTCTGCTCGCGCCGACCTCCGGCGCGCTGACCGCAAGCGGAGCGCTCGCCGGGCCGGACGCGGCGACACCCCCGCACCGCTGGCGCGCCCCGGCCCTGGCCCGCCGGATCGGCTCGGTGTTCCAGGACCCCGAGCACCAGTTCGTGACCGCGCGGGTGTACGACGAACTCGCGCTCGGGCCGCGCCGGATGGGTCTCGCCGAGCCGTCGGTGAAGTCTACTGTGGATGATCTGCTCGGCCGGCTGCGCCTCGACCGGCTCGCCGAGGCCAACCCGTACACGCTCTCCGGGGGCGAGCAGCGGCGGCTGAGCGTGGCGACGGCGCTGGCGACCGCGCCCCGCGTGCTCATCCTCGACGAGCCCACGTTCGGCCAGGATCGGCGCACCTGGGCCGAACTCGTCGACCTGCTGGCCAAGCTGCGCGACGACGGCTGCGGCATCCTCAGCGTCACCCATGACGCGGACTTCGTGGCCGCCCTCGCCGACCGGACGGTGCGACTGCCATGACGCCGACCCCGACCCCGGTTGCGGCCGCGACGGTGACCGCCGCCGCGCCGCTGGCCCGGCGCAACCCGGTGGCCAAGCTCGCCGCCGCGCTGGCCTTCACGGCGGTACTGCTCGCCTCGCTGGACCCGGTGACGCCGGCGCTCGCGCTCGCCGTCGAGCTGGCCGTGGTCCCGGCGTTCGGGGTGCGCTACCGCGACCTTGCCCGCCGCTCGTGGCCGGTCCTGGCCGGCGCCACAGGCGTGCTCGTGTCGCTGGTCATCTTCGCCGCCGAGCGCAGCGGCCGGGTGCTCGTCGACCTCGGGCCATTCGACATCACCACGGGCCTGCTCGCGAGCGCGCTGGCGCTGTCGCTGCGGTTGCTCGCGGTGGCGCTGCCGGGAGTGCTCGTGGTCGCCTCGACCGACCCGACCGACCTCGCCGACGCGCTCGTGCAGAACGTCAAGGCCCCGCCGCGGTTCGCGATCGGGGCGCTGGCGGCGCTGCGGCTGCTGCCACTGCTGCGCGAGGAGTGGCGGATGCTGAGTCTGGCGCGGCGGGCCCGGGGCGTGGATGCGGACCGCAACCCGGTGGCCCGGCTGCGCCTGTTCGTGTCGACGGCGTTCGCGCTGCTGGTCGGCGCGATCCGCCGGGGCACGCGGCTCGCCACCGCCATGGACGCGCGCGGCTTCGATTCGGGCGTACGCCGTACCGCCGCCCGCGTGCAACGCTTCGGACCGGCCGACGCGCTGCTGGTCGGCGCGGCGGCGGCTCTGGCGGCGGCCACGCTCGCGGCGAGCGTCGCGCTCGGCACCTACCGCCCTCTGCTGTAAGGCGCTTGGTTGATCATGAGCTGATGCGCGGACACGCCGGGCGTGTCTGCGGACAACCTCATGATCGTCCGGGGCGGGACGGGGGTCAGGCGGAAGGGACGCCGCCGAAGCGGCGGTTGCGCTGCGCGAAGACCTCGCAGGCGTGCCACAGGTGCCGGCGGTCGAAGTCGGGCCAGAGCGTGTCGAGGCTGACGAACTCGGCGTACGCCGCCTGCCACAGCATGAAGTTCGACAGCCGCTGCTCGCCGGAGGACCGGATGACGAGGTCGACGTCGGGCAGGTCCGGCAGGTACAGGTAGCGAGCGAAGGTGTCCTCGTTGATCTTCTCCGGACGCAGCCGGCCGGCGGCCACGTCCCGCGCGAGCGCCGCCGCCGCATCGGCGATCTCGGCCCGCCCGCCGTAGTTGACGCACATGGTGAGCGTCAGCACCGTGTTGTCCCGGGTCAGCTCCTCGGCCACCCGCAGCTCGCGGATCACGCTGCGCCACAGCCTCGGCGTGCGGCCCGCCCACCGGACCCGTACCCCCATGGCGTGCATCTCGTCCCGACGACGCCGGATCGTGTCCCGGTTGAAGCCCATGAGGAAGCGCACCTCCTCCGGCGGCCGCTTCCAGTTCTCCGTCGAGAAGGCCCACGCCGACAGGTGCTTGATGCCCAGTTCGATCGCGCCCTCGACCACGTCGAAGAGCGCGTGCTCGCCCGCCTCGTGCCCCTTGGTGCGGGGCAGCCCGCGCCGCTGCGCCCACCGCCCGTTGCCGTCCATGATCACGGCCACGTGCTGCGGCACGGCGGCGGGCGGCAGCGCCGGGGGCCGGGCGCCCGAGGGGTGCGGCGCCGGCGGCCGCACCGGACGGGGCGAGGATCTGCGGAGGCTATGGGTCACACGTCGCTCCCTGAATGGTCGTACGGGCCGGCTAGCTGCGATCAACCAGTGGCAGCGAGCGTAGCGCGCGCTCCAGGTGCCACTGCAGGTGCGCGGCGACCAGCCCGCTGCACTCGCGCCGGGCCGAAGGCTCGGCCGCGTCCGCGACGCGCCAGTCACCGCCGGCGAGGGCGGCCATCAGGTCCAGGGTGGCCGGGCTCGGGTGGGCGGCGCCGGGCGGCCGGCAGTCCGGGCAGACGCTGCCGCCAGCGGGGACCGAGAAGGCCCGGTGCCGTCCGGGGGTCCCGCACACCGCGCACTCGGTCAGCGCGGGGGCCCAGCCGGCGACCCCCATGGCCCGCAGCAGGTACGCGTCGAGCACGAGCGTCGCGGGACGCTCGGCCGCGGCCAGGGCGCGCAGGGCGCCGAGGGTGAGCAGGAACAGCCGCAGCGCGGGCTCCTCCTCGATCGGGGTGAGCCGCTCGGCCGTCTCGGCCACCGCGCTGGCGGCCGTGTAGCGCGGGTAGTCGTCGATGAACCGCTTGCCGAACAGGTCGATGGCCTCGACCTGGGAGATGGTGTGCAGCGAGCGGCTGTGCTCGCCGGCCATCGCCAGCTGCAGATCCACGTGCCCGAAGGGCTCCAGCCTCGCCCCGAACCGTGACGTGGTGCGCCGTACGCCCTTCGCCACCGCCCGCATCCGCCCGTGGCGCCGGCTGAGCAGCGTGATGATCCGGTCCGACTCACCGATCTTCTGCACGCGCAGCACCACCGCGTCGTCGCGCAGCAGTCGGCGTCGGTACCCGGGCACCCGCCCATTCTCCCCCGAGCCGACGCACGCGCCGGGCCGCGGGCGGCCGGGGCGGTGCGCGGCGGGGCCCGCGGTCGGCCGGGGGCGGCGCGCGGCGGGGGCCCGCGGGCGGCCGGGGGCGGCGCGCGGCGGGGGCCCGCGGGCGGCCGGGGGCGGCGCGCGGCCGGGGCCCGCGGGGATCGGGGCCGGTGCGTGGACAGGGCTGGGCAGCCCTCGGGGAGAGCGTCGGTCGGCCAAGGCGTGCGACAGAACCGCGAGAGCGGGTAAAATGCCGGATATGTCCAGTCGCTCGCCGGCGAGCCGACCCCTCCTTGCCACGGCGATAGCCATCCTGACGGCGGCGGCCGCCGCGCTCGCGGGCTGCAGCCGTCCGGGTGGGACGTTCGAGGACGACGCCATCGAACCGGTGCGCATCACCGCCGTCCGGATCGAGGGTGGCAAGGGCAACGTGGTCGTGCAGCCGGGCGACTCCGACAAGGTGGAGATCCACCGGAAGGTGACCTTCCGGGGTGAGCGCCCCCAGGGACACACGCACGACATCGAGGGCTCCGTCCTGCGTCTGCGCACCACCTGCGCGAAGCGCACCTGCGACATCTCCTACGACGTGCGGGCGCCCCGGGGTGTGCGCATCGTGGGCGAGAACCAGACCGGCGACCTGCGCGTCAGCGGGGTATCGACGGTGACCTTCAAGCTCGGCTCGGGCGACATCACGATGCGCGACGTCACCGCCGCGGTGGACGTACGCACCGACGACGGCACGATCGAGCTGGTCGACGCCCGGGGGCCGGCGACGCTGCGTGGCAGGTCCGGGGACATCCGGGCGCTCGGGGTACGGGCGCCGGCGCTCACCGCCGAGACCTCGTCGGGCCACCTGCAGCTGGAGTTGGCCGGGACCGCTGACGTGCGCGCCAAGACCTCCGACGGCGACATCCGGCTGGTCGTGCCGCCCGACGACTACCAAGTCCACGCCACGGCGAGGTCGGGCAAGGTCGACGTGCGCATCGCGACCAATCCGGAGGGGCGGCACAAGCTGAACCTGGAGACCCGCGACGGCGACATCGTGGTCGACCCGCGCTGAGCCCGTGCGGGTGGGGCCCGCTGACCCCGGGTGCCGGTCTCACCGGGCCCGGCTCGGCACCCCCGCCTGCGCGAGGTCCGCCAACTGCTCGACCTGCCAAAGGTCGGTGAGCGCGGCGCCGACGGCGACCATGCGGGCGCCGGCGGCGAGGAACGCCGAGGCGTTGTGGGCCGAGACACCGCCGATCGCGACGTACGAGAGATCCGGAAACGGCGCGCGCATCGCGGAGAACCAGGAGGGGCCGAGCGATACCGCGGGAAACCCCTTGACCCAGCCGCACCCGGCCGCCCGGGCCCGCTGCACCTCCGTGGCGGTGGCGACGCCCGGCAGATGCGGCATGTCCCCGGCGAGGCTGGCCGCGAGCACATCGAGGTCGAGCCCGGGCGCGACCGTGTAGCGGGCCCCCGCCTCCGAGGCGACCCACACCTGCTCGACCGAGACGACCGCGCCCGCGCCCACGCACAGCCCACGCTCGGCCGCGGCTCGCGCCGCGGCGACCAGGGACGGCACCTGGTCACGGTCCCGGATCGGCACCTCCACGATCTCGATGCCGAGGTCCCAGGCCCGCGTGGCGAGGTCGACCGTCTCGTCCGGAGGATGGCCGTGCAGCACCGCCATGACCCGGTGCTCGCCGAACATGTCGTCGAAGCTGCTCACCGATGTCCTCCTCGCCCCGGTGCGCGAGGTGCCCCGGTGCCCGTGCCCACCCCTACCCCGCAACCGGCCCGGCTATCCCCAGGCTCATCACCGTCCTCGGCGGCCCGGGCCCGAGGACGCGGGATCCGCGCGCGGCCGGGCAGCGCGACGGGGCGACGACGGGCGGCCAGGTCCTCCACCCAGCCGAACGCGGCCACAGGCAGCGCGACGCCCGCCGCGACCAGCAGGACTCGAAGGACAATGCCGGCCGGGTCCCGAGTCCACAGCCCGAGCGGGGTCAGCAGCGCCGCGAAGCCGACCACGACGGGCATGTGCCAGAGGTAGATGGTGACCGCGCGGCGGTTGAGGAACGTCACCGTGCGGCCGACCCGCCGCAGCCGGTCGACCCAGGACGCCGTGGCCGGGGCGAGGCCCAGCACCAGCAGCACGAACGCCGTGGACCACAGGCCGTTGCCGAGGCGGATGTCGTTCAGGTCGTACCCGCGCGGGCCGGGGTGGGTGAGGAACCAGGCCGCGCCGAGCGTGGCCGCGGTGGCGGCGAGGCCGAACAGCAGGCGTCGCGGCATCCGTTGCAGCATGCCGTCGTGGTGCGCGAAGCCGAGCAGCCAGCAGCCGAAGTACAGGGCGAAGTCGCGGATGACGGTGCCGGCGGGCAACCCGAACTCGATCGCCACGAGCAGCGCGAGCGGCGCGAGGACCGCGGGTACGGGCAGCCGCCGGAACACCGGCAACGCGATCGGCGAGACGAGCACGAACCACAGGTAGTCGCGCAGGTACCAGATCACGCTCAGCGCCAGCGCACCCCACCCGTGCGCGGGCGGATCAGTCAGCGGCAGGGCCCACAGCAGCAGCGACCAGTCGGGCTTTAGCCCGGTGACGAGCATGGCGGGCACGAACACCGCCGCCAATATCCACAGTGGAGGGAGCAGGCGACGCAGGCGCCGGCCGACCGCGTTCACTCCGTGGCGATCCAGCGAGGCGGCGGTGAGCGACCCGGCGAGCGCGAACATCGTCGCCATGGCAGGGAACACGACGGTGAGCCACGACCAGCCGGTCGCGTGGTACACCACCACCCTGGCGACGGCCGCGGCGCGCACCAGATCGACGTACCGGTCCCGCGTGTGACGAAGGCTCTGGCGTGACGGCGTCGGCTCTGCTGACGGGGTCAAGACGGCAGCGGGGATCCTGGTGGAGGGCACGGGAACCCGCCATACCCACATCACGCACAGCGCAACCGCCTGACCCGGGTGAGGCTCCTCACAGCGCATCACCCCGCGGGCGGTCGGGGCGCCCGACGGCCGAGCGGTCGGGGCGCCCGGCTCAGAAGCCGAGCTTGCGCAGCTGCTTCGGGTCGCGCTGCCAGTCCTTGGCCACCCGGACGTGCAGGTCCAGGTACACACGCGTGCCGAGCAGCGCCTCGATCTCCTGCCGCGCGCGCGTGCCCACGTCGCGAAGGCGGCTGCCCCGCGCGCCGATGACGATCGCCTTCTGGCTCGGCCGCTCCACGTACACGTCCGCGTAGATCTTGGTCAGCCGGCCGTTCTCGGACGGGATCATCTCCTCGACCACCACCGCGATCGAGTGGGGCAGCTCCTCCCGGACTCCCTCCAGCGCCGCCTCGCGGATCAGCTCCGCGACGAGCACCTGCTCCGGCTCGTCGGTGAGCATGTCGTCCGGGTAGAGCTGCGGCGACTCGGGCAGGTACCGGGCCATCACGTCGACCAGCGTGGTGACGTTCTCCCCGGTCACCGCGCTGACGGGGACGACCTCGGCGAAGTCGCCCAGCTCCGCGACCGCGACGAGCTTGCGGGCCAGGCGTCCCCGGTCCACCAGGTCGGTCTTGGTCACGACCGCGAGCACCGTCGCCCGCAGCCCGGCCACCTCCCCCGCGATGAACCGGTCCCCCCGGCCGATCTCCTCGTCGGCCGGGATGCACAGACCGATCACGTCGACCTCGCTCCAGGTCGAGCGGACCAGGTCGTTCAGCCGCTGCCCGAGCAGGGTCCGCGGGCGGTGCAGGCCGGGCGTGTCGACGAGCACGAGCTGCGCGTCGGGCCGGTGCACGACGCCGCGGATGACGTGCCTGGTGGTCTGCGGCTTGCTCGACGTGATCGCGATCTTCTGGCCGACGATCGCGTTGAGCAGAGTGGACTTCCCCGCGTTCGGTCTGCCGACGAAGCAGCCGAAACCCGCACGAAAGCCCGGGCTCACTCGACCACCACGCCCAGCACCGTGCCGTCGGGCGCGGCCAGGTAGATCGGTGCGTCACCGGAGAGGTCGCGCACGACGGCGTGCCCAGCGGTATCCAGTGTCGATGCCTCGGTCACCACGGCGGCGGCCTCCAGCTTTGTGGCGCCGGAGGACACGGCCAGCGCCACCGCCACCTGCAGCGCGGACAGCGACAGCGAGGGCAGGGTCATGCTGGCCCCGGCGTACGTGCGACCGTCGCTGTCGCGTACCGCCGCACCCTCGATCGCCCCGATCCGAGCCCGCGCCGAGCGGGCGAGGATGACGAGCTTGGCGTCCTCGGGATCCAGGGCGACACCGGCCGAGGACCCGGCCGGGGTGGGCGTCACGGACTCAGGCATCGGTCAACAGCCTCTCCTCGTGCGGTTCGGAGACCTCGGAGCTGGCCCGGCGCACCAGCACGCTGTCGATGCGGTTGCGCCGTCCGGTCGTCCCCTCGGCGGTCAGCTGCAGGCCCCGTACGGTGGCCGTGGCGCCCGGAATCGGCACCCGGCCCAGCGCCTGGGCGAGCAGCCCGGCCACGGTCTCCACGTCGTCGGTGGCCAGGTCCACGTCGAACAGCTCACCGAGGTCCTCGATCGGCAGCCGGGCGGTCACCCGCACCGCGCCGTCGGGCAGGTGCTCGATCGGCGGCCGCTCGACGTCGTACTCGTCGCGGATCTCCCCGACGATCTCCTCGAGGATGTCCTCGATGGTGACCAGGCCGGCGGTGCCGCCGTACTCGTCGACCACGATCGCCAGGTGCGTGCGGGCCGCCTGCATCTCCGACAGCAGGTCGTCCACCATCTTGGACTCGGGCACGAACGTGGCCCCGCGCATGACCTCCCGCACCGGGCGGTCCTGTGCCGCGCCGTCCTGGGACAGGCGGACCAGATCCTTGAGATAGACCACGCCCAGCACGTCGTCGACGTTCTCGCCGATCACCGGGATGCGCGAGAACCCCGAGCGCAGCGCCAGCTGCAGCGCCTGGCGCACCGTCTTGTGCGCCTCGATCCAGACCATCTCGGTGCGCGGGACCATCACCTCGCGGGCGATCGTGTCGCCCAGCTGGAACACCGAGTTGATCATCTGGCGCTCGCCGTGCTCGACCACGCCGGACTTCTCGGCCAGGTCCACCAGCTCGCGCAGCTCGACCTGCGTGGCGAACGGCCCCTCCCGCATCCCCTTGCCGGGAGTCACCGCATTGCCGATGAGCACGAGCAGGGACGCCAGCGGGTTGAGGACCCGCCCGAGCCGCCGCACCAGCGGCGCGGTGAGCCGCCCCACCTCGTACGGGTGCTGCCGGCCGATGGTGCGCGGGCCCACGCCGACGACGACGAACGAGATCACCGTCATCGCGCCCGCGGTGACCAGCGCGGCGACCCACGGCGCCGAGAACGTGTCGATCGCGACGAGCGCCACCAGCGTCGTCGCGGTGAGCTCGCACATCAGCCGCAGGATCATGAGCAGGTTGAGGTGGCGCACCACGTCGGCGGCGACCGCCTGCAGCGCGGCGGCGCCACGCACCCCGTCGCGCGCCAGCTCGCCGGCGCGCGCAGCCGACACGGCCCCGAGCGCGGCGTCGGTCATCGCGAAGAAACCGGCGAGCACCACCAGGCCGGCGGCCGACAGCAGCAGTGTGGCGTCGGGTAACCCGCCGGCCGGTTCGGCCAAGGCGACCACTAGGACCTCCGTACCGCCCGCCAGCTGGAAAGCACCCGGTCCTGCAGAGCGAACATCTCCCGCTCCTCCTCCGGCTCGGCGTGGTCGTAGCCGAGCAGGTGCAGAACGCCGTGCACGGTGAGCAGGTGCAGTTCGTCGGCGGTCGAGTGCCCGACCGTCGCGGCCTGCTTGGCCGCGACCTCGGGGCACAGCACGATGTCGCCGAGCAGGGCCGGTTCGCCGCCGCTCGTCTCGCCCGGACCGTGGTCCATGGTGTGCTCGTCCATCGGGAAGGCGAGCACGTCCGTGGGCCCCTCGGCGCCCATCCAGCGGTGGTTCAACTCGCTCATGTAGTCGGCGTCCACCAGCAGGATGGACAGTTCGGCGAGCGGGTTCACCCCCATCTCGTCGAGAGTGTGCCGGGCGACGGCGAGCAGCGCGTCGGTATCGACCTCGATGCCCGACTCATTGGCGATCTCGATGGACACCTGTCCCCCCGCTACCACCTACCGGCGTCGGCCGGACCGGTGCGCCCGGCCCGGCACGGGATGCACCGACGCCGGCTCCTTGGCCTGCTGCGCCGCGTCCCAGCGCGCGTACGCGTCGACGATGTCGCTCACCAACCGGTGGCGTACCACATCCGAGCTGGTGAGCGTGGCGAAATGCACGTCCTCGACGCCGTCGAGGATCTCCCGGACCACCCGCAGCCCGCTCGTCGTGCCGCCCGGCAGGTCAACCTGGGTGATGTCGCCGGTCACCACGATCTTCGAGCCGAAGCCCAGCCGGGTCAGGAACATCTTCATCTGCTCGGGTGTGGTGTTCTGCGCCTCGTCGAGGATGATGAACGCGTCGTTGAGGGTCCGGCCCCGCATGTACGCCAGCGGCGCGACCTCGATCGTCCCGTTCTGCATGAGCCGGGGGATGGAGTCCGGATCGACCATGTCGTGCAGCGCGTCGTAGAGGGGACGCAGGTACGGGTCGATCTTGTCGTACAGCGTGCCGGGCAGGAAGCCCAGCCGCTCGCCCGCCTCCACGGCGGGGCGGGTGAGGATGATCCGCGTGACCTGCTTGGCCTGCAGCGCCTGGACCGCCTTCGCCATGGCCAGGTAGGTCTTGCCGGTGCCGGCCGGCCCGATGCCGAAGACGATGGTGTGCGCGTCGATCGCGTCGACGTACCTCTTCTGGCCCAGCGTCTTCGGCCGGATCGTCCGGCCACGCCGGGACAGGATGTTGAGTGTGAGAACCTCGGCCGGCCGCTCGGTCGTGCCCTCCTCGAGCATCCCCACGGTCCGCCGCACGCTGTCCGCGGTCAGTGTCTCGCCCTTCTCGATCAGTTCCAGCAGTTCAGCGAAGACGCGCTCGGCCAACGCGTTGTCCGCCGCGTCTCCGGTCACGGTGATCTCGTTGCCGCGCACGTGGATGTCGCTCGCGAGCGACCGCTCGACGATCTTGAGCAGCTCATCGCGGGCACCGAGCAGGCTCACCATCATCTGCGGGTCCGGGACGGTGATCTTGGTGACCACCCGCGGACGCGAGGCGTCCGGCTGTACCACGGACGCGCTGGGGGGTGGGCTCGTCGTCATGGGTCGGCCGCGTGGGCCTTGGGCCTCCTGCTCGTATCGATCCAGCTGTTCGGACCTACCAATAGTATCGGCAGGTCAACCACAAGGCTCCCCGGATTTTTCCCCGAGAAACCCGGTCACCGGGCGATCATCGGGCCGAGCGGCGCCCCGCCGAGGACGTGGGCGTGGACGTGGAACACCTCCTGCCCGCCGTGCCGTCCGGTGTTGACGATGGTCCGGTAGCCGTCGCCGAGCAGCCCTTCCGCCTTCGCGACCGCGGCCACCGCGGTCAGCACCTCGCCGGCCAGGCCCGGGTCGGCCTCGGCGAGCGACGTGAGGTCCGGATAGTGCGCCTTCGGGATCACGAGGACGTGTACGGGCGCCTTGGGCGCGATGTCGCGGAACGCGAGCGTCGTCGGGGTCTGGTGGACGACGGTCGCCGGGATCTCACCGGCCACGATCCGGCAGAACAGGCACTCGGGCGGGCCGGCGGTAGGGGGTGGGGCGATGTCGTTGCTCACGACCGCCACAATAGTGCCCGTGACTGGACGGCGGATCCTGGTGACCGGGGGTTCACGCGGGATCGGGCGCGCGGTGGTGCGAGCGTTCGCGGAGGCCGGCGACCGGGTGGCGATCCATCACCGGGACTCCGCCGCGCTCGCCGAGAAGCTGCGCGCCGAACTGCCCGGCGGGCCGCACTGCGTGGTCCAGGCCGACATCGCCGACCCGGCCGCGGTGCGGTCCATGGTGGACGCCGCCGTGGCCGAACTCGGCGGCCTGGACGTGCTGGTCAACAACGCCGGCGTGTTCACCCCGCACCCCATCCTCGAGACGTCGTACGAGCAGTGGCAACGTGAGTGGCGGCGCACGCTCGGCGTCAACCTGCTCGGCGCGGCGAACACGATCTGGTGCGCGGTGCGCCACATGCGGCCCGGTGGCCGGATCGTGAACGTCTCCTCCCGGGGCGCGTTCCGCGGCGAGCCGGACCAGCCGGCGTACGGCGCGAGCAAGGCCGGCCTGAACGCGCTCGGCCAGTCGCTGGCGGTCGCGCTGGCGCCGCACGGGATCGCGGTGGCCACGGTGGCGCCGGGCTTCGTGGAGACCGACATGACCAACGAGCACCTCAAGCCACCGCGCGGGGACGCCATCCGGGCGCAGAGCCCGTTCGGGCGGGTCGCCCGGGCAGAGGAGGTGGCCGCCGCCGTCTTCTGGCTCGCCTCGCCCGAGGCCGAGTGGGCCTCCGGGGCGATCCTCGACCTCAACGGCGCGTCCTACCTGCGCTGATCTCGCCGGGTAGGGGCGGGTCGGGCGCGTCACCAGCGGCCGAGACGGGCGGAGAGCACCGCGAGCGCCGCCGCACCGGCGGTGGAGGTGCGCAGCACGGTCCGCCCGAGCCTGACCGGGCGCGCCCCGACGGCCACGAACTCGTCCAGTTCCTGGTCGGCGATCCCGCCCTCGGGCCCGACAACCAGGACGATCTCCCCGGAGTCGGGCAGATCCACCGCGGACAGCGGGGTGGCCGCCGCCTCGTGCAGCACGAGCCCGGCGGCCGCGGCCGCGAGCCGGCGTGCCACCTGCGCGGTGGACGCCGTCTCCGCCACGGCGGGCAGCCAGGCCCGCCGGGACTGCTTCGTGGCCTCCCGCGCGGTGGTCACCCAGCGCTCGCGCGACCGCGCGCCGCGCTCCCCGCGCCACAGCGCGACGGACCGCGCCGCCGACCAGGGCACGATCTCGTCCACGCCGACCTCGGTCATCGCCTGCACCGCGAGTTCGCCCCGCTCACCCTTGGCGATGCCCTGCACCACGACCAGCCGCGGGTCGGGCGGCTCCTCGTACCGCCGCTCGTCGATCCGCAGGGTCAGCGTGCCCCGGCCGGCGGCGGTGACCTCGGCGCGCGCCGTGCCGCCCCGGCCGTCGGTGAGCGTCAGCCGCTCCCCGACACGCAGCCGCTGCACCGTCGAGGCGTGGCGCCCCTCGGGTCCGTCCAGCACGTATGCGTCGTCGGGCGGCAGTGCCGGCACGAGAAACCGCGGCAGGCTCACGTCGCCATTGTCAGGCGTGGCCGTTGAAGGCGTCGCGCATGCGGGAGAAGAAGCCGCCCTGCTTGGACAGCTCGGCCACCTCCTCGCCGCGCATCCTGGCGAACTCGCGCAGCAGGCGCTCCTGCTCGGCGTCGAGCTTCGTGGGCGTGCGCACATCGAGGTGCACAAACAGGTCGCCGCGGCCGGTCCCGCGCAGGTGCGGGACCCCCTTGCCACGGATGCGCAGCGTGGCGCCGGGCTGGGTGCCGGGGCGCACGTCCACGGTCTCCTCGCCGTCGAGCGTCTTGATGGTCAACCTGGTGCCGAGGGCCGCCGCCGTCATCGGCACGGTGACCCGGCAGTGCAGGTCGTCGCCCTTGCGGGAGAACACGTCGTGCGGCCGCTCATGGATCTCCACGTAGAGGTCGCCGGGCGGGCCGCCGCCGGGGCCGACCTCGCCCTGCCCGGCCAACCGGATACGCATGCCGTCCTCGACACCCGCCGGGATCTTGACGGTGAGCGTGCGCCGGGTGCGGACCCGGCCGTCCCCGCCGCAGGTCGGGCACGGGTGCGGGATCACGGTGCCGTGGCCACCGCACGCGGCGCAGGGGCGGGACGAGACGACCTGGCCCAGGAAGGTGCGCTGCACGGACTGCACCTCGCCCCGGCCACCGCAGACCTCACAGGTGGCCACATGCGTGCCGGCGGCGGTGCCGGCGCCGGAGCAGGTGCTGCACAGCACCGCCGTGTCGACGGTGACGGGGGCCTCCACGCCGAAGGCGGTCTCGTGCAGGTCCAGGTCGAGCCGCAGGATCGCGTCGGCACCAGGGCGGGTACGCGGGCGGGGGCCGCGGGAGGTCGCGGTGCCGAAGAAGGCGTCCATGATGTCCTGGAAGCCGACGAACGGACCGCCGGCGGCGCCGGGGCCGCCCCCGCCGGCCGGGGCGAGCGGATCCCCGCCCAGGTCGACGATCTCGCGCTTGCGTGGATCGGAGAGGACCTCGTACGCGGCGTTGATCTCCTTGAACTTCTCCTGTGCCTCGGGATCGGGGTTCACGTCCGGGTGGTACTGGCGGGCGAGCTTGCGGTACGCCCGCTTGATCTCATCCGTCGAGGCATCCCGGCGGACCCCGAGAATCCCGTAGTAGTCCTTGGCCACTGCGTCCTTGCGCCCTCAGCTTCCAGGTCCGGTCAGTTCTGTGCGAGCAGGTCGCCGACGTAGCGTGCCACGGCGCGCACGGTGGCGATGGTGCTGGGGTAATCCATTCTCGTCGGCCCGAGCACGCCGAGCCCACCAACCGTGCTACCCGGCCCGTACCCGGTGCTCACGACCGAGGTCGAGCGCAGGTCCTCGATCTCGTTCTCGTCGCCGATACGTACCCGCAGGGTCGACGTGTCCACCTCGCTGAAGAGCTTGAGGATGACGACCTCTTCCTCCAGCGCCTCGAGGATCGGACGCAGCGAGCCGCGGAAGTCGAACATGCTGCCCCGGGTCAGGTTGGCGGTGCCGGCCAGCGCGATCCGCTCCTCGCCGCGCTCGACGAGCGTCTCCAGCAGCACCGTGACGAGGGCGCTCATCCCCGGCTTCAGCTCCGGCGCGCACTCGTCCACCAGGGCCTGCACCAGCGGCGGGCTATCCGCCAGGCGGACGTTGACCAGCTTCTGGTTGATCAACTGCCGGAGCTTGCTGACATCATCGGCCTGCATCGCCTCGGGCAGTTCCACGAACCGCTGCTCCACCCGGCCGGTATCGGTGATCACCACGAGCAGCAGCCGGGTGGAGGAGACCGGCACCAGCTCCAGGTGGCGCACGGCCGACCGGGTCAGGCTCGGGTACTGCACGATCGCCACCTGCCGGGTCAACTGGGCGAGCAGCCGGACGGTCCGGTGCACGACGTCGTCGAGGTCCACCGCGCCGACCAGGAACCGCTCGATCGCGCGCCGCTCGGCCGCCGACAGCGGCTTGACCCGCGACAGCTTGTCGACGAACAGGCGGTATCCCCGGTCGGTGGGCACCCGGCCCGCGCTGGTGTGCGGCTGGCGGATATAGCCTTCCTCCTCGAGCACCGCCATGTCGTTGCGTACGGTCGCCGGCGAGACCTTGAGGTGGTGCCGCTCGACAAGGGCCTTGCTGCCGACCGGTTCCTGGGTGGCGACGTAGTCCTCGACGATCGCGCGCAGCACCGCCAGCTTGCGGTCATCGAGAGGCATCGGCCACCTCCTTCACGGTCCGGTCATGGTCACCTGGCGAGCGGGCTGGCACTCGCCTGTATGGAGTGCCAGTCTACGTCCCCGGGCGGGGACGCGCGATGATCATCTTGTAGGGCAAGCGTGATTTGTCAACGGATGTGGCATTTCTCCGGGCATGGCGCGGTGTGGCCCTGACGACTGTCGGAGAAAAGTCACCCCGCGTCCTGGCGAGGGTGTGAACGATCCCCTACGGTGCCCCCATGACCGAAACTCCACCCCCGCCGCCAGGTGGCTACCCACTCGGCCCGGCCATGCCGCCTGCCGGCTACGCGAGCGGCGACGAGAAGACCTGGGCGCTCATCGCGCACTTCGGCGGTGCCGCCGGCATGTTCATCAGTGCCTGGCTCGGCTGGGTCGCGCCGCTGATCGCGCTGCTGGCCAAGGGGAACCAGTCGCCGACGGTCCGCGCCCACGCGGTGGCCGCGCTCAACTTCCAACTGCTGTGGTCGATCATCGGCGCGGTGGGATACATCATCGGCTTCTGCGGCTCGTTCCTCATCATCCCGCTGGTGTTCTTCCTCGCGCCCATGGTCAGCTGGCTGCTCGGCACGATCTTCGGGATCGTCGCCGGCGTCAAGGCCAACGAGGGCCAGCTCTACCGGTACCCGCTCTCCGTACGTTTCGTGAAGTGACGCCGTGTCGGGACGCCCGTGCGGGAGTCCCGACACCGTCACCGCGTCCCGGCACCGTCACAGCAGCGAGCGCACGACGGCGTCGGCGAGCAGCCGCCCGCGCAGGGTCAGCACCGCCCGCCCGGCGTCGTACTCCTCCTGTGCCAGCAGCCCGTCGGCGAGCGCCCTCTTGGCGGCCACCCGGCCCGCCGCATCCAGCGTGTCCAGCGGCAGGCCGTCGGCGAGGCGCAGCCGCAGCATCACGTGCTCGGTGTACCGCTCCTCATCGGTCAGTACCTCGCGCGCCTGCGCGGGGCTGTGCCCGGCGGCGAGCCGGCCCGCGTACGCCGTCGGGTGCTTGACGTTCCACCACCGCACCCCGCCGACGTGGCTGTGCGCGCCCGGGCCCAGCCCCCACCAGTCGCCGCCCGACCAGTAGAGCAGGTTGTGCCGGCACCGCCCCGCCGGGCTCCGCGCCCAGTTCGACACCTCGTACCAGCTCAGGCCCGCCGCCGACAGCGCCGCGTCGGCCGCCAGGTAGCGGTCGGCGGCCACGTCGTCGTCCGGGTACGGCACCTCGCCGCGGCGCATCCGGGCCGCGAGCCGCGTACCCTCCTCGACGATCAACGCGTACGCGCTGACGTGGTCCACGCCGGCCGCGACCGCGGCCGCCAGCGAGGCGTCGAAGTCCTCGGCCGTCTCCCCCGGCGTGCCGTAGATCAGGTCGAGGTTGACGTGCTCGAACCCCGCCTCGCGCGCCTCCTGAGCCGCGGCGAGGGCCCGGCCCGGCGAGTGCCTGCGGTCGAGCACGGCGAGCACGTGCGGGGCGACCGACTGCATGCCGAGCGAGATCCGCGTGTAGCCGGCCGCGCGCAGCGCCCGCAGCGTGCCCGGGTCCACCGACTCCGGGTTGGCCTCCGTGGTCACCTCCGCGTCGGGCGCGAGCCCCCACGTCCGGTCGATGCTGTCGAGGATGCGCGCCAGATCGTCGGGGGGCAGGAGGGTCGGCGTGCCGCCGCCGACGAACACGGTGTCGACGCGGGGCGGGGGCGCGTCGGCGAGCACCCGGCGGGCCAGCGCCAACTCGGCGCACACCGCCTCGGCGTACGCCTCGCGCGAGGCGCCGCCGCCCAGGTCGCTCGCGGTGTACGTGTTGAAGTCGCAGTAGCCGCACCGGGTGGCGCAGAACGGCACGTGGACGTAGACCCCGAAGCCGGCCCGCCCCACGGCCTCGAGCGCGACCGCCGGCAGCGTGCCGTCGACGGGCGCGGGTTCGCCGTCGGGAAGCCGCACGAGGTACCTCCTGGATCCAGCCGCCGGCGCCGCGAGCGTGGAGGAACGGGCGGAGTCTCGCTACGCCCGCCGGCGGCCCGACCTCTAGTCTGCCCCCATGACCAGCGATCGTCTCGTACGCCTCGACCGCGCCGCAGGCGTGGCGACCCTCACCCTGGACAGCCCGCACAACCGCAACGCGCTCTCCACGGCGCTGCTGGCCCAGCTCCTCGACGGGCTCGCCACGGCGACAGCGGACGAGGCCGTACGGGTGATCGTCCTGACCCACACCGGCCCGGTCTTCTCCTCAGGCGCCGACCTCGCGGAGACCGCGGCGGCGCTGGACTCGGGCACGATGCCGGCCGCGCGCCTCGGCGAGGTGCTTGCTGCGGTGGCGGAGTCGCCGAAGCCGGTCGTGGCCCGGGTGGCCGGGCCCGCCCGCGCCGGTGGCATCGGTCTGATCGCCGCCGCTGACATCGCGGTGTGCACCGAGGACGCCACGTTCGCCTTCTCGGAGGTGCGCATCGGCGTGATCCCCGCCGTGATCTCGGCGACCGTGCTTCCCCGGCTGAGCTCCCGTGCCGCCGCCGAGCTGTACCTGACCGGCTCCACCTTCGACGGCCGGCGGGCGGCCGAGATCGGGCTGGTGACCGAGGCGGTGCCGGGCGACCGGCTCGACGAGACCGTGGACCGGTTCTGCGCCGCCCTGCTGCGCGGTGCGCCCGGGGCGCTCGCCGGCGTGAAGGCGCTGCTGCGCCGGCCGCCCGCGGCCGACCTGCGCGCCGAACTCGCCGAGCTCGGCGCCCTGTCGCTGGAGTTCTTCCGTTCCCCCGAAGGCCGGGAGGGTATAGCCGCATTCTGGGAAAAGCGGGACCCTTCCTGGATCTCCTGAGGCTGAACCCGTCTGTGGTACCGACGCACTCCTGAGGGCCCAGTACCCTGTTGCGCAGCAGAGTGGCGGGAGGTGACGGTGCGTCTTCGGGTGGCGATAGGTGTGGTCACGGCACTCGCGCTGCTCGCGGGCCTCGGGGTGTACCTCGTGCTGCGCCATCGCGACCTGACCGGCCCGGGGCTCGCCCGGGCGTGCACGGTGCAGGCGGACGGCACGGTCTCCCTCGACGGGCACCAGATGGCCAACGCCGCCACGATCGCCGCCGTGGGCATCCGCCGCGGGCTGCCCGAACGGGCCATCGTGGTGGCCCTCGCGACCGCGTTCCAGGAGTCCAGGCTGCAGAACCTGGCCGGTGGCGACCGGGACTCGATCGGCCTGTTCCAGCAGCGGCCGAGCCAGGGCTGGGGCACGCCCGAGCAGATCCGCGACCCGCGGTACGCCGCGGGCAAGTTCTACAGCGAACTGGTGAAGGTCAAGGACTGGGAGAACATGCGGGTCACCGACGCGGCCCAGCGGGTGCAGCGCAGCGCCTTCCCCGAGGCGTACGAGCAGTGGGCCGACGAGTCAGCGGTGCTGACCAAGGCGCTGCTGGGCGACGTCACCGGCGCGGTCGCCTGCACCTACCGCGACGACCCCCGCGTGTGGGGCGCGGCGGCGGCGAGCGCGCTGACCCACGGGCTGCGGCTCGACTGGGGCGAGGTGGACATCCCCTCTCCGGACGAGATCACGGGACTGGCGGAGCTGTCCGGGCTACCCGGGCTCGCGCTGACGGTGCGCGACACCCGCCAGGGCTGGCAGTACGCGCACTGGCTCGTCTCGCACGCAGCGGCGCACGGCGTCAAGCGGGTGCGCTACGACGGTCTGGAGTGGACGGCCAAGGGCGGGGCATGGACGAGGGTCCCGGCTGAGCAGCAGGCGAGCCCGACGCGGGTCCTCGCCGAGGTCTACACCGGCTGACCCGGGCGACGCGAGCTCACCGTCCCCGGCGTGCCGTCGCGTCGCGGATGGCCGAGTCCATCGTCGCGAACGCCAGCGGTGGCGGGTCGTCGATCGGGAACCAGGCGTACTCGCTGGACTCGGCCGGGTCGATGCGGATGCGCTGCCCGGGGTCGATGCTGGCCAACCAGTAGCAGTCGAGCACCGGCAGGAGCTCGCCCTGGAACTCGTAGCCGCCGATGTACATGCCGACGAACTCGCGCAGCGTCACCCGCACGCCCAGCTCCTCGCGGGCCTCGCGCACGGCGGCGTCGGCGGGGTGCTCCCAGCCGTCGCAGAACCCACCGGGGACCTCCCACTGCCCGGCTTTCGGCTCCATCGCCCGGCGCAGGGCCAGGAACCGGGGGCCGTCGACGACGATCACGCTAGCCGTGGGCCGGGCGTTGAGGAACAGGTGGTACGAGCAGCCCGAACAGCGCACCGGCGGCGGTCCGGGCAGCCGGGCGCCGCAGCGGGGGCAGTAGCTCATCGCTTCACCGCTTGACACCCTTGGGCTCGCCCGCTCCGTCCGATGTGGACAGCGCGGCGATGAAGGCCTCCTGAGGCACCTCGACCCGGCCGACCATCTTCATCCGCTTCTTGCCCTGCTTCTGCTTCTCCAGCAGCTTACGCTTGCGGGTGATGTCACCGCCGTAGCACTTGGCGAGCACATCCTTGCGCAGCGCGCGGATCGTCTCGCGGGCGATGACCCGGCTGCCGATCGCCGCCTGGATCGGCACCTCGAACTGCTGCCGCGGGATCAGCGAGCGCAGCTTCTGCGTGATGCTCACGCCGTAGCTGTACGCCTTGTCCTTGTGCACGATCGCGCTGAACGCGTCGACGGTCTCGCCGTGCAGCAGGATGTCCACCTTGACCAGGTCGGACTGCTGCTCGCCGCTGGGCTCGTAGTCCAGGCTCGCGTACCCCTTGGTGCGGCTCTTGAGCTGGTCGAAGAAGTCGAAGATGATCTCCGCCAGCGGCAGCGTGTAGCGTAGCTCGACCCGGTCGGCGGAGAGGTAGTCCATACCCAGCAGGGTGCCGCGCCGCCCCTGGCACAGCTCCATCACCGGCCCCACGAAGTCGCTCGGGGTGAGCACCGTCGCCTTGACCATCGGCTCGTACACCGCCGCGACCTTCCCCGTCGGGTACTCCGACGGGTTGGTCACCACGTGCTCGGTGCCGTCCTCGAGGACGACCCGGTAGACGACGTTCGGGGCGGTCGAGATCAGGTCCAGCCCGAACTCGCGCTCCAGCCGCTCCCGGATGATCTCGAGGTGGAGCAGGCCGAGGAAGCCGCAGCGGAACCCGAAGCCGAGCGCCGCGCTCGTCTCCGGCTCGTACCACAGCGCGGCGTCGTTGAGCTTGAGCTTGTCGAGCGCGTCGCGCAGGTCCGGGTAGTCGGAGCCGTCGATCGGGTACAGACCCGAGTACACCATCGGCTTCGGGTCCTTGTACCCGGCGAGCGGCTCGGTCGCGGGGCGCGCTTGGATGGTGACCGTGTCACCGACCCGGGACTGGCGCACGTCCTTCACGCCGGTCATCAGGTAGCCGACCTCGCCCACCCCGAGCGCCTGCGACTTGATCGGCTCCGGCGAGATGACGCCGAGCTCCAACAGCTCGTGGGTGGCTCCGGTGGACATCATCTTGATCCGGTCCCGGGCCTCGATCCGCCCGTCCATCACCCGGACATAGGTCACCACGCCGCGGTAGACGTCGTACACCGAGTCGAAGATCAGCGCGCGGGCCGGCGCGTCCGCGTCACCGGTCGGCGGCGGGACCTGCCGCACGATCTCGTCGAGCAGGTGGGCGACGCCCTCCCCCGTCTTGCCGGACACCCGAAGGCAGTCGCTCGGGTCGCAGCCGATGAGGTTGGCCAGCTCCTCGGCGTACTTGTCGGGCTGGGCGGCCGGCAGGTCGATCTTGTTGAGCACAGGGATGATGTGCAGGTCGTTCTCGAGGGCGAGGTACAGGTTGGCCAGGGTCTGCGCCTCGATCCCCTGGGCGGCGTCGACGAGCAGCACCGCCCCCTCGCAGGCGGCGAGGCTGCGCGACACCTCGTAGGTGAAGTCCACGTGCCCCGGAGTGTCGATCATGTTGAGGACGAAGTGCTCGCCCTGCAGGTCGCCCTCGCGCACCCGCCACGGCATCCGCACCGCCTGGCTCTTGATCGTGATGCCGCGCTCGCGCTCGATGTCCATCCGGTCGAGGTACTGGTCGCGCATCTGCCGCGCGTCGACGACCTCGGTGAGCTGCAGCATCCGGTCGGCCAGGGTGGACTTGCCGTGATCGATGTGGGCGATGATGCAGAAGTTCCGGATGCGACCGGGATCGCTGGCGCCGGGCTCGAGGGTCGGGTGCACGGTGTTCCGTTCGTTGCTGTCGGGTCTGGGTTGACTGCGGTGACGAGTGGCCGCCGGGCGGCGGCCCCACCTATCGTCCCATGTCGGCGACCCGGCCGATGATTCCCGGCCCCTGGCGATCGTCGGTATTCGCACGCCGCGGCTCGCCGCCACTAGGCAAGATTGCTCACATGCGAGGGGTCTGGCTGCCGTCGGTGCCGTACGAGGCGACGGCCCAGCGGCCGGAGTGGACGGACCTGCCGCCGGCGGTCCGGGCGGCCGTCGAGGCCCGCCTGGGTGCCCCGGTGACCGGGGTACGGGTCGCGCACGGCGGCTTCACCCGGGGGTTCGCGGCCGTGCTCACCGCGGCGTCCGGCGAGCGCGTGTTCGTCAAGGCGTCGTCGGACGACTACCTCGTGTACGCATACGAGCGGGAGGCGCTCGTGACCGCGGCGCTGCCGGCGTGCGTGCCGGCGGCCCGACCGCGCTGGAGCACCAGGGTCGACGGCTGGTTCGTCCTCTGCCTGGACGCGGTCGACGGGCACATGCCCGGGCTGCCGTGGCGGCCGGCCGAGCTCGACGCGGCCCTGCGCGCCTGGGCCACGGCCGCCCAGGCGCTGCGCGTGCCGCCGCCGCTCGACGTCGACCTGCCCGACTTCGCCGACGCCTGCCAGGAGGCTTTCACCACCTGGCGGGAGATCGCCGCGCACCGGGCGCCGGTCCCGGCGATGCCCCGGTACGCGCTGGGGCACCTCGACGAGCTGGCGGCGCTCGAAGGCCGGCTCGCCGAGCTCGCCGCCGGGCACCGCGGTCTGATGCACTTCGACCTGCGCCTCGACAACGTGTTGATCTCCCGCGACGGATCCGCCTGGCTGTGTGACTGGAACTGGCTCTGCCACGGGCCGGCCTGGTTCGACACGGCGGGGCTGCTGGTGACCGCGTACGCGAGCCGGATCGACGCCGACGCGCTGTTCGCCGCGCATCCGACGGCGGCCGACGCGCCCGCCGACGCCCTGGACGCGGCCCTGGCCGCGCTCTCCGGCTTCTGGCTCAGCCGCGCGACGCAGCCCTCCGAGGCGTCGCCGAACCTGAGCGCGCACCAGCGGTGGAGCGGCGAGGTGTCGCTGGCCTGGCTGGCCGAGCGGTGCGGCTGGAGGACCGGCGAGGCCCGCCTGGGGATGTGCGACCGCGGCTCGGACGGCGGGGAGGAACCGGGCCCGGATCGCGGGGAGGAACCTGGCCCGGACGGCGGGGAGGAACGTGGCCCGGACGGCGGGGAGGGGCCGCCGGTTTTGGCCCCGCCCGCCCAGGCCTGGTAGCCTCGACGCTTGCGCATGCGGCGCGTCGCCTCCGCGTGCGCGCAGACCCAACGAGCGTAGAGACCAACAACGAGCAACCAGGACGAGGCTGTCGCGTGGCGAACATCAAGTCTCAGATCAAGCGCATCCGGCAGAACGAGAAGCGCCGGCTGCGCAACAAGTCGGTCAAGTCGTCGCTGAAGACCGCGATCCGCAAGTTCCACGAGGCCGCGCAGGCGGGCGACACTGAGACCGCGACCGTGCTCCTGCGCGAGGCCTCGCGCAAGCTCGACAAGGCCGTCAGCAAGGGCGTCATCCACCGCAACCAGGCGGCGAACCGGAAGTCGGCGATCTGGAAGCGGCTCAACGAACTGACGTCCGCCTGACGTCGCGCTCCTGACGCCGCGTCGAGTCGTCTGGCCGTCACGCCCTGCCCGGATCCGCGTCGATCCGGGCAGTCGCTTGTCGGGCGCGGTCAGTCTGGCCGGCCTCCTTCGTCGCCGGGGCGGCCGCGCTGATCACCCGTCCGGCTCTGGCGATCGCCCGATCCGCTGCGCCCCTGGGGCGGTCGGCGCAGCGCTCCGGCGATCACGTCGTTCAGCTTCACCATGCCCGCCACCGCGAGCGGCAGGACAGGGACACCCCACCAGCTCACCTGCTCGGCGAACGCCAGCAGCAGCGACAGCGCGATCATGCCTTCGAAGAGCACGAAGCACAGCCCGGCACCCGGGTTGATGTGTCGCAGTCTGAGCAGCCGCGCGTAGAGCGGACGGGCGCGGGCCGACGCCGACGGGCGCGCGCTGGGGTCGGGACTCACCGGCCCGACCCTCGCGCGGCCACCATCGCGAGCACCGCCCGCTCCAGGGCGTACCCCCGGTCGTCGGCGCCGCCCTTCACCTCCGCGTTGCAGACCGCCGCCGCGCGCATCGCCTCGACCAGGCCGTCCGCCGTCCAGCCGCGCGCCTGCCGCTGGGCGCGCTCGACCTTCCACGCGGGCATGCCCAGCGCGCTGGCGAGCTGGTACGACGATCCGCGCCCGGCCGCCGCGACCCGGGCCACGGTGCGCACACCGTCGGCGAGCGCGTCGGCGATCGGCACCGGGTCGACCCCGATCTGCAGCGCCCAGCGCAGCGCCTCCAACGCACCGGCGGCGTCGCCCACCATTGCGGCGTCGGCGACGGTGAAGCCGCTCACCTCGGCCCGGCCGCGGTAGTACCGGGCCACCGTCTCGGCGGTCAGACGGCCGTCGGTGTCCGCCATCAACTGCGCACACGCCGCCGCCAGCTCGCGCAGGTCGTTGCCGACCGCCGCGAGCAGCGCCTCGGCTGCGTCCTCCGGGCACCGACCGCCCAGGCGGCGCACCTCGTCACGGACGAACTCCACGCGGTCGCGATGGCGGGTCAGCTTCGCAGCCGGCACGACCACGGCCCCGGCGGCGCGCAGTCCGTCCGCGAGTGCCTTGCCCTTGGCGCCGCCGGCGTGGGTGACGATGAGCGTCGCCTCCGGATCCGGTTCGCGCGCGTAGGCGAGGATCGCCGCCGCGAGGTCCTTCTTGGCGTCCTGGCCGTCGCGCACCACGGCGACCCGCCGCCCGCCGAACAGCGACGGGCTCAGCATCTCGGCGAGCTCACCGGGTGCGAGCGCCGCCGCCTGGTACTCGTGGACGTCGATGCTCACCCCGTCGGCTGCGGCGGCTGTACGGGCCGCGGCGACCGCGTCGGCCACCGCCCGCGCCACGAGCAGCTCCTCGTCGCCGAGCACCAGACACAGAGCGCCAGGGGGTCGCGAGGTCACCTCGCCATACTCGCACGAGTTCTCTCCTTCGGCCCGCACCGGCGGTCCGCGAGGGCCTGCGGGCGGGCGCTGCCTGGGGCCTGACGCGCAAGGTATGACACGGCTACGATCTGAAGTATGAGCAAGCGGATCACCGTCTACCTGCCCGAGGACGTCGCCGCCCGAGTGGAACAGGAACCCAACGCCTCCGCGTTCGTCACCAACGCGGTGCGCAGCGTGATCAATAGGGAAAAGATGCAGCGGGCGCTCGACCAGGCCGGGATCCAGGTGACCGCCGACGGCATCGCTGCGATGCGCGAACGCTACGAGGCCGGCAAGCGCCGGCTGGCCAGCCGCAGGCGGGCGACGTGACCGTCACCCTCGTTCTCGACACCAGCGCCGTGCTCGCCTACGCCAAGGGATCCATCGCCGTCGGTGAGCTGCTCAGCATCATCACGGACGACGGCGACACCGCGCTCATCCCTGCCACCTGTCTGGCCGAGGCACACCGACGCCTGGCGGACGGGGAAGACGAGTTGCTCACGATCCTGTCGACGATTCCGTGCGTCGAGCTCAGTCCGCTCCTGCCGGAGCAGTCCGCGAAGGTCGGGGGTGCGGCACGCAGCGGCGGCGGCATCGATGCCGGGCATGCCGCCCTCGAGGCCATTGCCCGCGAAGCTCAGCTCGCGACGCAGGATGTCGTGACCATGAGCAGGCTCCTGCCACCCGATTGGCCCATCATCGAGGTCTGAACCTCGAGCCGCTCGACGATTGCCAATGCTCAATCCGCCCGTCGTGCGATGAAGACCATCTCAAGTCCCGGCCGGTCCGGCGCCTCGCGCACCTCGTCGATGAGGTAGCCGGCCACGACCAGTGAAGCGATCACCTCGTCCCGCGTACGAAAGCGCAGAGTGGAGTCCGAGGTCAACTGTGCACCATCGGACTCGAACACGAAGGTCGAGCGGAAGGAGACCCGGTCGGCGGCGACGTCGATCAGATCGACCCACGTCTGGACACCGCCGACGCCAGGGATGACCGTGCGCCGGTACGACCGCTCACGGTTCCACTCCAGCCATGCCTTCGCCTCCGGGTTGCGGGTCTCGAAGACCAGGCGTCCGCCCGGGCGCAGAGCTGCGTACGCAACCCGCAGTGTCGTGGCCCAGTCCTCGTCGGTCAGGAAGACCTGGGCGACGTTCCCGGTCATCGTCGCAACGTCCACGTGGAGCGGAGGCAGATCCGTTGGGTAGCCGTGCACCCACCGCACCCGGTCAGCGCCGGGCTTTTTCCGCGCGACCTCCAGCGATGCCGCCGCCGGGTCCAGCGCGGTCACCGCGATTCCGCGACGGGCGAGCAGACACGCGAAGGTCCCGGTGCCGCAGCCGATGTCAAGGACACGTCGCGCGCCGAACTCGTCAACCATGGCCACGTATGCGTGCAGGTCACTGCGGTCAGGGTCCAGCGGATCGTAGATCTCGGCGAGGCGCGGCTCCGCGAAGATCGGATCGACCACGGGCCAAACCGTATGCAGAATCGTGATGCCACGCGAGCGGATTTATCCGCGGGTTCGGGCTTCGAGGTTTCTTGCGGCGCACCATTTGATCAAGGCCCTGATGGCAACGCTCCGCCCGAGCCATCTGCCACATTCGTAAGCCCGGCGTGGAGTTGGGGATGATCCTTTCCTCCTAGAAAACGGGATGTCTCGCCGCTGGCTCGCGGCCAGGATACAGACATGCTCGTCGATCACTTCCCGCTGTTCGGGCTACGGCTGACCACCCCGCGACTCGAACTACGGCTGCCCTCGCCCGAGGAGCTCGCGGACCTCGCCGACCTGGCAGCCGCCGGCATCCACGAGCCGGACACCACGCCGTTCATCGTGCCGTGGACCGACGCGCCGCCGCCCGAGGTCGCCCGCAGCGTGCTTCAGCACTTCTGGCGGCAATTGGGGGCGTGGACCCCGCGCGACTGGTCCCTGCACCTCACCGTGTTTCGAGACGGCGTCGTGGTGGGGCAGCAGGGCATCCATGCTCGTGACCTGGCCATCACCCGCGAGGTATCCACCGGATCCTGGCTCGGCCGCCGCTATCAGGGTCAGGGGATCGGCACCGAGATGCGAGCCGCGGTGCTGCACCTCGCCTTCGCCGGCCTCGACGCCGAAACGGCCGTCTCGGGCGCCCTCGAGTACAACCAGACCTCGCTGTCGGTCTCCCGCAAGCTCGGCTACGAACCCGACGGCATCCGTCGCCACGTGATCCGTGGACGAATGGTCGTCGAGCACCGGCTCCGTCTCACCCGAGCGGCCTGGGAGCGCCACCGCACCGTTCCGGTCAGCATCCAAGGGCTCGCCCCGTGCCTACCCCTGATGGGTATCGAGGCTCGGTAACCGCACAAGCAGACAGCTCCCCTACCAAACCGGCCGCCTCCGGCGGGCATCCTCGAAGGTCAGCATCCACGGCGGCTTCCAGTGGTCGGCGGCGGTGGCTTCACGGCGGGCCCGGCCCGGCGGTGACCACGGCCAGCCGGCCGTCGGTGACCGTGGCCGCCGCGTCGCCGGCGGTGTCCGTACGCAGCACCCGGGTGCCGGCGCGGGTCAACCGTTCCAATACCACCAGGCTCGGATGCCCGTACGGGTTGTCCGCCCCGACGCAGACCAGCGCCACCCGGGGGCGCACCACGTCGAGGAAGCGTTCGGACTGGTAGGCCGAGCCGTGATGGGCGACCTTGAGCACTTCGCTGCGCAGCGCCGCCGGGGGGTGCACCTCCAGCAGCGCCTCCTGCTCCTCGGTCTCCGCGTCGCCGGCGAGCAGCACCGAGACGCCCCGCACCTGGGCCCGGAGGATCAGCGAGTTGTTGTTCGGATCCGACCGGGTGCCGGCGATCGGCCACGGTGGACCGAGGGCGGTCAGCGCGAGGTCTCCCTCGGCGAACCGCCACCCGGCGACCACCTCCCGCACCGGCACGCCGTGCGCGCCTGCCGCTTCGAGCGCAAGCGCCCGGCCGGCGGCCGGCTCCGGCCAGGGCGGAACGATCACCGCGCCGACCTCGCGGCCGCGGAACACCCCGGGCAGGCCCGCGACATGGTCCGCATGGAAGTGCGTGACGACCAGCAGCGGAACGGTGGTGACCCCGAGGCGGCGCAGGCACCGGTCGGCTGCGGCGGGCTCCGGGCCGGCATCCACGACCACCGCCCGCCCGGGCGTCACCGGCAACACCACCGTGTCGCCCTGCCCGACCGCGCAGGCCACGACGACCCAGCCGGACGGGGGCCAGCCACCGGCGAGGATCCGCACCGGCAGCGACCCGAGCACCGCGGCCGCCGACACCACGGCGACGAACCGGCGGACGAGCGGCCGCCGGGCGGCGACCAGCAGCCCGAGCAGCACCCCGGCCAGCAGCAGCCCGCCGACCGCCCCGGGCGGCCAGGGAACGGCACCGCCGGGGATGTCCGCCCCGTAGCGCGCCACTGTGACCAGCCAGCGCGCGGGCCATTGACCGAGCCACGCCGCCGCTTCGGCCCCGGCCGGCCAGATGGGTGAGAGCACCGCCGCCACGACGCCGAGCACGGTCGCGGGGGCGACGGCCGGCGTCGCGAGCAGGTTCGCCGGCACGGCGACCAGGCTGACCGAGCCGGAGAGCGCCGCGATCACGGGCGCGCACGCCAGTTGCGCCGCCGCCGGCACCGCCAGGGCCTCCGCCACGCCGGGTGGCACACCCCGACGGCGCAGGGCGTCGCGCCAGCGTGGGGCGAGCAGTAGCAGGCCGCCGGTGGCCAGCACCGAGAGCGCGAAGCCGGCGTCGCCGGCGAGCGCGGGGTCGGCGAGCACCAGCACGGTCACGGTGGCGCACAGTGCGGGGACCGCCGCCCGTCGCCGCGCCGAGGCCAGCGCGAGCAGCCCCAGGCCGCCCATCACCCCCGCGCGCAGCACGCTCGGCGACGGGCGGGCGAGGATCACGAAGCCGATCAGCGCGGCGACGCCGAGCGCGGCGGCGAGCCGGGGACCGGCCCGGCCGAATCGGGCCAGCAGGAGCACGGCCCCCACGACAATCGCCACGTTCGAACCGGAGACGGCGGTCAAATGGGTCATTCCGGTCGTGCGAAAGTCGTCCTCCACGTCTGACGGCAGCGCGCTCGTGTCGCCGACCACCAGCCCCGGCAGCAGGCCGCCCGGGTCGTCGGGCAGTGGGGCGCAGGCACGCTGCAATCCCGCCCGGAGCGCGCCTGCGGCCCGCTGGTGCCACGGTGCCGGGTCGGCGCGCTCCGGAGCGCCGGTGACGGTGAGGACCGCGGCGGTCAGGTCCGCGCCACGCGGGAGGGCGAGGCGGCCCGCCGCCGCCAACGACTGTCCGGGCAGGACGGTGCGCCACGCGGGGTCGGTGGCGAGGACCAGCACACGGGCGTCGAGCCGCAGCGCGACACCGTCGAGCGGTGTGAGCCGGTGCAGATCCGCCCGAACGACGTAGAGCGGCGGACGGCCGGCGTCCACGCGCGCGGGTCGTGGATCGTCGCGCACGGTCAGGTCCGCCCGCACCGGGGCGCGCTGCCGGGCGAGGTCGGCGACGACCGGCGCGTCCCGGACGGCGACCCGGGCGGTCGTGGCCGCGGCGCCGGCGACCACGCCGAGCAGCACCGCGAGTGTCGCCCCGTCGAGCGCCACGCCGCGGAGCATCAGGCGGCGGATGCGGCACGGGCGGGTGCCGACAGCGTGCAGACGGCCGACGGCACGCACGCAGCCGACGGCGCGCACGCAGGCGAGGATCAGCGCGCCGACGCCTGCCGCGACGGTCAGCGCCAGCCCGACGGCGGCCCCGGCGTGGAGCACCGCGAGGGCCGACATCCAGGTCGCCACGGCCAGCCCGGCCAGCCGGAGGTCGGGCCCGCCGCCGCTGCCCGGCGGCCCTGCTGAGGATGCCTCGACCGCCCGAGGCCCGTTGCGGTTGACCCGGCGGACGGCGCTCACGCGGCCGGCAGCGCTCTCCCGGCCGACAGCGCTCACCCGGCCCATGGCGCTCACACGGTCACCAGGTCCTTGAGCTGCTCGTACCGCGCGTCGCCGATGCCCTCCACTTTGCGCAGCTCGCCGATCGAGCGGAAACCGCCGTGCCGTTGCCGGTAGTCGAGGATCCGTTGCGCGAGCACGGGCCCGACGCCGGGCAGCGTCTCGAGCTCCGCCTGGGTGGCCGTGTTCAGGTTGACCTTTCCGCCGGGTGCCCCAGGTGCCGGGTTGCCACCACCGGGCGCACCACCCGGCCCGGCCCCCGGTGGCACGGCGATCCCGATCGCGATCAGTTCGCCATCGGAGACCTTGCGCGCGAGGTTGACCAGCGACAGGTCGGTACCGGGCAGCGCGCCGCCCGCCGCGTCGATGGCGTCCGCCACCCGTGCGCCGGCAGGGAGACGCACCAGCCCGGGCCGGTGGACCTTTCCGGTGACGGCGACGACCACGGCCGCCTCCGCGCTCTCCGTGCCGCCGTGATCCGGCTGCTCGGAGGCGCTCACTATCGGCGCCACCGCCTCGGGCCGAGGACGTGCCTGCCAGGCGAGCACTGCCGCCCCGCCGAGCACGAGGACCGCGACGAGCGCCAGGCCACGCACACCCCGCCGGCCCGGGTCGAACGCGGCGGCCGGCGGGATCCCCGGCGCGGCGACGGCCGGCGCCACCGCATGGTCCGGGGTCTGCTGCACGCCGACCGGGGAGTCCGCAGCGGCGGGCTCACCCGAAGGCGCCCGAGTGCCGGGGATCGGATCTGCCCATCCGACCACGTCGCGCAGCCGCTGCCGTACTCGCGCCGCCTCATCCGCTCGTCGACCCACGGCCGCGACGGTAGGCGCGGCGGCCGCGGGGCGCATGGGCCCGGGCCATCGCCTGTGGACGGTGGCCGAGCCTGTGCACAGACTTCCGCGTACGCGACCGATGTGCTAAGGCCCGACCCCGGGCGCCTGCGCTATGTATCGGCCCCGGGCGTCGCCGCCGAGGTCGTGTCTGGACGCGCGTGCAGCACGACGGCGACGAATCCGGGGCCGACGTGGGCGGTGATCACGCCGCCGGCCTCGATGACCCGCCCGTCGCGCACCCGCTCGCCGAGCCGTTCGGTCAGCGCCGCGAGCACCGAGTCCGCCCGCTGCGCCGCGGCCGAATGGTGCACCACGACATCCACATCGGACTCCCCGACGGCGTCGACCGCGAGGTCCACCAGTCGGGCGAGCGCGCGTCCGCTCGTCCGTACCTTGTCTCGCACGACGATCTCGCCATTGGCGATCTGCAGGATCGGCTTGACGGACAGGGCGCTGCCGAGGAGGGCCGAGGCCGCGCCGATCCGACCGCCCCGGCGCAGGAACTCCAGCGTGTCCACGTAGAAGAGGCTGACCGTGCGGTCACGCACCGCGTCCGCGGCGGCGGCCACCTCGCCCGCCGACCCGCCCGCAGCCGCGGCGCTGGCGGCGGCGAGCACCGCGAAACCGAGCCCCATGCCGGTCGAGCCCGAGTCGACGACCGTGACCCGCCCGCCGAACTCGGCCGCCGCGAGCACCGCGGCGTCGTACGTCCCGGAGATCTGGCGGGCCAGGTGCACGGACACGACGCGGTCGCCCGGCTCCCGCAGCAGCGCGCGGTAGACCTCGACGAAGTCCGCCGGGGCGGGCCGGGATGTGCTCACGCTGGCGGGTCGGGTGGCCAGCGCCTCGGCGACCTCCGCGGGCGAGACATCGACGCCCTCCCGCCGCTCGACGCCGCCGATCCGCACGTACAACGGCACGACCGTCACGCCGTGGGCGCACTCGGCCGGCAGGTACGCGGTGGAGTCGGTGACGACCGCGACGGGCATGGCCGAACGGTAACCGATCGGACGCGGCCGGTTTCGTGAGCCTCAGCCGGAAACGATCTCGGTCACCTCGAAGACCGACCCGATCTGGCAGGTCGTCGCGACGTCGGTCAGCACCCGCCCGCGCACGGTGATGGTCGTACCCGGACGTGCCTGTCGCTGGTCCACACCGACCAACTGGTACGTCGCGGCCCCCGCGACCAGCACGAGGCAGCCGCCCTCGATGTCACGAAACTCCACCCGGCCGGTCACCGTGGTCACGCCTGTCCCCTTTTCAGGACCGGAGCCGGGTGCCGACGACTGACCGCCGCCCGGGGCAGGCTGCGGCGGTGCGCTCGACGGGCTCGCCGACCCGGTCGGCACACTGCTCGGCACGCTGGTCGGCACACCCGTGGGCGCACCGGTCGGCGCCCCGATGTCCGGGCCGCTGTCGTCCGGCGCCTGCTGGGCGCCCCCGCAACCGGCGAGCAGGACCAGCAGCAATACTGCCCCGGCGGCGCGGCGGAAGGTCCTCATACCCGTCGGACGTTACCGGGTCCGGTCCGGTTCCCTGGACCTGTCGACCGCATGACACACGTCAGCCACTCAGGTTGTAACCGCGCAGGTGCCACCCGAGCGCGGTGTCGAAGCGCAGGTCGATCCAGTGGCAGTTGGACAGGACGCCGACCGTGCGCAGCATGTCGAGCGGCCAGCCGAGCAGAGCGCCGCACCCCGCCCGCGCCGCGCCGCCGTGCGTGCTGACCACGATGATGCCGCCGGCGTGGCGCTCCGCCACGTCCCGCAGCGCCTGCGCCACCCGCTCGGCGAGGTCCCCGACGTGCTCGATCCCGCAGCCGGGGCTCGGGTCCCCAGCGCGCCACCGGGCGCGCTCCTGTGGCCAGCGCCGCTCGATCTCCGCGATGTCCAGCCCTTGCCACTGCCCGTAGTGGCGCTCCCGCAGCCGCGGGTCGGTCTCGACGGGCAGACCGGTGATGTCGGCCAGGGCGGCGGCGGTCTCGGCGGCCCGGCGCAGGTCGCTGGAGACGATCGCATCGGGGCGCAGGGCGGCCAGCCGGGCGGCCATCGCCGCGGCCTGCTCGCGGCCGGTTGCGCTCAGCCCGACGTCGATCTGGCCCTGCACCCGCCCCGAGCGGTTCCACTCGGTCTCGCCGTGGCGCCACAAAATGAGCCGGGTGGGCCGGGCGGCGGGCACCGGAGAGTCAGGCACGTCCCCCACCGGCGTCGCCCGACCCGGCGCCCGCGGCGCTGGCCTCGACCAGCGCCCGGTCCTCGAACGGGATCTTCGGGCAGTCCTTCCAGAGCCGGTCCAGCGCGTAGAACTCACGCTCCTCGGTGTGCTGCACATGGACGACCAGGTCCACGTAGTCCAGCAGCACCCAACGCCCGGCCCGCTCGCCCTCCCGGCGCACCGGCTTCGCCCGCTCCGGAAGCTGGAGCAGCCGTTCCTCGATCGCGTCGACGATCGCGAGGACCTGGCGCTCATTGGGCGCCGCGGCGAGCAGGAACGCGTCGGTGATCACGAGCTGATCCGCGACGTCGAGGATGACGATGTCCTGGGCCTTCTTGTCCGCAGCGGCCTGAGCGGCCGCCAGCGCCAGCTCACGGGCGCGTTCGGATGCGGGCACCGGTCTCCTTTCCTCGGCGGTCAGCCTCCAGCCTCTCACACGATCGGCCGCGGGGTCGCACAGTTTGCGGCCGCACAGGATTTATCGGTACAAACCACGCTTTGCGATGTACTGAACCACCCCGTCGGGGACCAGGTACCAGACGGGCTTGCCGGCGGCCACCCGCGCCCGGCAGTCCGTGGACGAGATCGCCATCGCCGGCACCTCGACGAGGCTGACCGCGTCCTTGGGCAGGTGCGCGCCGGACAGCTCGAATCCCGGCCGGGTCACGCCGACGAAGTGCGCCAGCGAGAACAGCTGGTCGGCGTCCTTCCACGAAAGGATCTTGGCGAGAGCGTCGGCGCCGGTGATGAAGAACAGCTCCGCCTGCGGGCCGTACACCTTGCGCAGCTCCCGCAGAGTGTCGACGGTGTACGTCGGGCCGGGTCGGTCGATGTCGACCCGGCTGACGTGGAAGCGCGGATTCGAGGCGGTCGCGATGACCGTCATCAGGTACCGGTCCTCCGCCGGGCTGACCTTGACGTCGGTCTTCTGCCACGGCTGGCCGGTCGGCACGAAGACCACCTCGTCGAGCGCGAACCGGTCCGCGACCTCGCTGGCCGCGACGAGATGCCCGTGGTGGATCGGATCGAACGTCCCACCCACGATACCGATACGTCTGTCGCCCACGCCGCGATCATGTCATCCGGGTCCGGGCGGCCAGGGCCCGGCCCAGCTCGTCGTCGCCGTCCGTCACAGCCCGCCGCACGGTCGGGTCGAGATCGTCGCGGGCCAGCAGCGCCCACGCCGCCTCGCGGGTGCGCTCGGTGACGGCGAACCGCGGGAAGGCCGCCTCGGCCAGGCGCTCGAGCACCATCGCTGTCCGCCGCGTCGCCACCACCGGCAGCTCGGCGAAGTAGCGCTCCACGTACGGCGCGCACAGCTCGGCCTGCTCCGGCTGCCAGAAGCCCTCGGCGGTGGCGAGCACGATCCGGTTCGAGACCGACAGGTCCTCGGTGATCGTCCGCCACGCCCGGGCCTTCGCGTCCGGGGACGGCACCGCGGCCTGGCACCGCGCGGCCCACTCCCGCCCGGCAGCGGTACGGTCCGCCGCCAGCTCGGCGTCGACCGCGTCCGGTCCGGCCGCGCCGAGCACCACCAGCCGGTACAGGATCCGCCACCGCAGCTCGGCGTCGAGCGCCAGGCCGGACGGCACCGCGCCGTCCCGCCACGCGAGCAGCGGGTCGGGGTCGGTCGTGGCCGAGATGAGCCCGCGGGCGGCGGCGAGCTGGTGCGAGCCGCCGGGTTCAGCGGACGCGAGCACCCGGTCACACGCCTCGGCGATCGCGCCGAGCGCGGCCGGGCGGCCGGGCGGCGCGAGGTACCGGTCCGCCAGGTCACGCGCCTGCCCCAGCACCTGCTCGACGATCCCCACCTCCGCCTCGGTCGGCAGGGCAGCCCGCACCAGCGTGATGAAGTCCGACGCGGGGCGCTCGGCGTCGCGCACCGCGTCCCACACCGCCAGCCACAGCAGGGCCCGGGTGAGCGGATCCTCGACGGTGGGCAGCAGCGCGGGCAGTCGCTCCCAGGCCCGCACGTCGAGGCGTACCTTCGCGTAGGTGAGATCCCCGTCGTTGAGCAGCAGCAGGTCGGCGGCGGGCTCGCCGGCGAGGGCCGGCACCTGCACCCGGCCGTCCGCCACACCCACGTCGACCTCGACGCGCCTGCGCCGGGCGCCGGCGTCGTAGAGCCCGACGCCGATCCGGTGTGGACGCGGGACCGCCGGCGACGTCCGTTCCACCGCCACGGACGCGTACCGCCCGTCCGGGTCCACGTCGAGCACGGGGATCAGGGTGTCCACACCGGACGTCCGCAGCCAGGCGGTGGCCCAGGCGTCCAGGTCGCGGCCGCTGGCCGCCGCCAACCGGTGCAGCAGGTCGGCCAGGGTGGCGTTGCCGTAGGCGTGGGCGGCGACGTACTCGCGCAGCCCGGCCAGGAACGCCCGGTCGCCCACCCAGGCGGCGAGTTGGCGCAGTGCGGCCGCGCCCTTGGCGTACGAGATGCCGTCGAAGTGCAGCAGCGCCTGCGCGGCGTCCGGCACGTCGGCCGGGGCGACCGGATGGCTGGACGGGCGCTGGTCCGCCGCGTACCCCCAGGCCTTGTCCCTGACCGCGAACGTCGTCCACGCCCCCGGGTACCCGCACTCGGCCACCACCCGCACGCCGAGGTACTCGGCGAACGACTCGTTGAGCCACAGGTCGTCCCACCAGCGCATGGTGACCAGGTCGCCGAACCACATGTGCGCCATCTCGTGCGCGATCGTGGTGGCTCTCCGCTCGCGCTGCGCGGCGGTCACCGCCGACCGGAACACGTAGTCGTCGCGCAGGGTCACCAGGCCCGGGTTCTCCATCGCGCCGGCGTTGAACTCCGGCACGAACGCCTGGTCGTACTTGCCGAAGGGATAGCGGAAGTCGAACAGGTCGTGGAACCGGTCGAAGCAGGCCTGGGTCAGCGCGAGCAGGTCGGTGGCGTCCCGGTCCAGGTGCCGGGCGAGCGACGCCCGGCAGTGCAGCCCGAGCGGGATCCCGTCGTGCTCGCCGCGCACCGTGTGGTACGGGCCGGCGACGAGCGTGACGGCGTACGTGGGCAGCGGCGGGGTGGGCTCGAACACCCACCGCCCGTCGCCGCTCCCCGCCAGCGGCGCGTTGCCCAGCACCGTCCACTCCGGATCCGCGGTGACCGCGAGGGTGACCGGCGCCTTCAGGTCCGGTTGGTCGAAGCAGGCGAAGATGCGCTGCGCCTCGTCGAGGAAGCTCATCGCGTACAGGTAGACCCGCCCGTCGGCCGGGTCGACGAAGCGGTGCAGGCCCTCGCCCGTGTTCGAGTAGGCCATCTCCGCCTCGACCACGAGTTCGTTCTCGTCACGCAGGCCTCGCACCACCAGTCGGTTGTCCCGCAGGTCCGCCGGGTCGAGGGCCACGCCGTTGAGCCGCGCGGCCACGAGCCGCGCCGGACGCACCTCGATGAACGTCTCGGGCGCGGCCGCCGAGAACCGCACGGTCGTGGTCGAACCGAACCGCTCCGGCCCTCGGGTGAGGTCCAGGTCGATCTCGTACGCCCGGACGCGGACCGTCTCCGCTCGCTGCGCCGCCTCGGCGCGGGTCAGGCTCGGCACGGACCTATCCTGCCGCACCCGCCGTACGGCCGGCCGCGCTATGCGGCGAAACGAGCGGGTGGCCGCACCCGTGGTAGGGTCGCGGCATGCGGACGACGCCGAACACGCTCGGCTGGTGGGCGCCCTGACGGGCGGCCACCGACTCCGCGTTCCCAGATAACGACGCGGCCGCCCGGACCGGGCGGCCGTTTCCGCGTGTCCGACGCGCCATCGGTCCCCGGGACCCGGCGGCTCCCGTACCCGACGAGGAGCCCGACATGACGATCACCGCGATCCGGACCCGCCGGCGGCTCACCGGCTTCAAGCCCACCGGCCGCCTGCAGTTCGGCAACCTGATCGGCGCGCTGCGGCCGATGGTCGCCGCGCAGGAGCACACGGAGTCCGTCGTCTTCCTGGCGGACCTGCACGCGCTGACCGTCGAGCACGATCCGGCCCGGCTGCGCGCGCTCACCCGCGAGAACGCCGCCGTGGTGCTCGCCGCCGGCCTCGACCCACGGCGCACGACGTTCTACGTCCAGTCGCACGTGAGCGAGCACACCGAGCTGCACTACCTGCTGGAGTGCGCGACCGGGTACGGCGAGGCGCACCGCATGATCCAGTTCAAGGAGAAGGCTCGCGGCCAGGCACACGTGCGGCTCAGCCTGCTCACGTACCCGGTGCTGATGGCCGCGGACATCCTGCTGCACGACACCGAGGAGGTTCCCGTCGGCGACGACCAGACGCAGCACGTCGAGCTCACCCGGGACGTGGCGACGCGGTTCAATGCCCGGTACGGCGAGACGTTCGTGGTGCCGCGGGCGGTGAACCCGCCGGTGGCCGCGCGCATCATGGACCTCGCCAACCCGACCGCGAAGATGGGCAAGTCCGGCGCGGCCGATTCGGGCACCCTGTTCCTGCTCGATCCACCCGACGTGCTGCGGCGCAAGGTGATGCGGGCGGTGACCGACACGGGAAGCGAGGTGCGCTACGACCCGGCGACCAAGCCGGGGGTGAGCAACCTGCTGGAGATCCTCGCGGCCTGCGTCGGCGGCTCACCCCAGGCGCTGGCCGGGCAGTTCCGGGGGTACGGCGAGCTGAAGGCCGCGGTCGCGGACGCCGTGATCGACGTGGTGCGCCCGATCCAGGAACGGTACGCCGCGCTCGAACCGGCCGAGGTGGACGCCGTTCTGCGCGACGGCGCGCAGCGTGCCCGGGAACGGGCCGCGGCGACCGTGCGCCGGGCCAGGCAGGCGATCGGCCTGCTGTGACGGCGAACCGGGGACCGGGCGTCCCGCACGCCCGGTCCCCGGTCACCCGTCCGGTGTCACGCGCAGGTGACCCGCGCGTCCGCCCAGTCGGCGTGGTCGTAGTCCTTGCCGTCCCCGGCATCCGTGACGACGAGCCGGACGAACGAGGCGCCGGTGATATCGGCGGTGAGCGTCTTCGCCGCGTCCTGCCAGGTCACGACGCCGCTGTCGGCGACCTTGGTCGTGTCGGCCCAGATCTCGAACGTGACCGAGGCGACCCGGCTCGCCCGGCTCTCGTCATCGACGCCGACGTCGGCGACGAGGCTGGTGCACCGGCCGGCGGCGAAGTACACGATCTCGCTGGGCGCGTGCGCTCCGATGCCCTTGTCGTAGCGCACCCCGCCGATGGAGATCGGGCGCCCGTCACGAGCCGGCTGCTCCCCGTTGGACATGTCGAGTTCCACCGGCCCCCAGCCGTTCGCGGCCTGGATCCACTGCTGGTCACTGAGGTAACCGGTGGTCAGCGATGCCGTGGCGGGCACGACCAGGCGCACGGGCACGGTGAACGGGTGCGCGACGTCGCGTGCGACGTAGGTGCCGACCAGCGCGAACTCGTACGTGCCGGGCGGCGCGTGCTCCGCTGGCGTCACCGTCCAGGTGCCCCGCAGGGTCTCACCGCTGTGCACCGTGGGCGCGACGACCGGATCCGCGGGTGTGACGGTCCACGACTCCAGCGACGCCGAACCGGTCACCACGACGCGGTCCAGGTCCGGGCCGTACGCGGTGTCGTTGTAGAACCTGATCGTGTTGGCACCGGCCGCAAGGTCCACGGGCAGCGTGACCGGCACCGGGACCGAGAAGCTGTCTCCGGTCACCTGCACCTCGACCCCCGGACCGTCATTGACGCTGACGAACAGCGACCGGGTGCCGGACACCTCGGCGTAGATGGTCAGGTCGTACCTGCCGGCCGCATGCGCGGTCACGCCGTTGAGGGTTACCCAGTTGTCCGGTCCGTTGCCGATGAACCGCACGTGCTGCCCGCCCGAGCACCCCGAGCAGGTGTCTGGTCTGGCCGCCCCGGACAGCGTGTTCTGCGGCGCCTCCGCCTCGTACGCGACACCCCGGTACGACAACGGGCCGGTGAGGCGGAACTCGGCGCGCTGCGTCGGGAGCCGGCCGTGGTTGGTCAGCGCCCCGGTCACCCGGACCGGCTGGCCCGGTACCACGTACTGGCCGTCGCCGCCCTGGGCGGGGGTGTCGGCGCGGACCCCGAAGCTGACGGTCGGCATCCGGCTTCCCCAGGTCGGGTCGAGGCTGACCCGGTACATGACCGTGCCGTGCGCCGGCACGAACGCCGCGATCTCGCCGGCGGTCTCGGTCTCGGTGTGCCGCCACAGATCGCGCAGCACGTAGCCCTCCCGTTCGGGCAGCCCGATCGCCGCCGCGCTGGTGGAGATCGTCTCGCCATGGTCGTTCTCGTTGAACAGCGCCACCGCCACGTCGCCGTCCGCGAGCGGCTTGGCGAACACCCACAGGCCGCCGGCGTTGGACAGCACCCTGCCCTGGATGCCCAGCGGGTCCTGGTTGACGGCGATCACCTCGCGGTTGAGCAGGATCTCGAAGGTCTCCGGGGACACCCGACGCAGGTCCGAGCCGATGAGCAACGGTGCTGCCATGATCGACCAGAGGCTGAAGTGGGACCGGTACTCGGTGTCGGTCATCCCGCCGTTGCCGACCTCGAGCATGTCCGGGTCGTTCCAGTGCCCCGGTCCGGCGTACTCGTCGAGGAAGGCGTTGCGCTTCATGATGGCGAGCATCGATGACCAGCTGTCACTGATGTCGCCGGTGGTGCGCCACAGGTGCCCGACCTCGGCGCCCCATTCCCAGGGGTCGTTGGTGCCCCACTCACAGATGCTGTAGACGATCGGGCGCCCGGTCGCCTTCAGCGCGTCGCGCATCTTGGTGTACCTCTCGATCGCCGGCACACCCTGGTTGTTGCAGTTGTCGTACTTGAGGTAGTCGACGCCCCACTCGGCGAACGTCTGAGCGTCGATCTCCTCGTACCCGAGCGCGCCGGGGAAGCCGAGGCTGTTGCAGGTCTTGGTGCCGGCGCTGGTGTAGATGCCGAACTTCAGGCCCTTGCTGTGCACGTAGTCCGCGAGCCACTTGATACCCCGTGGGAAGCGGGCGGGGTCCGGCACGAGCCGGCCGGTCTGTGGGTCCCGCGTCGGCAGCGCCCAGCAGTCGTCGATGTTGATGTACTCGTACCCGGCGTCCTTGAGCCCTTTCGCGACGAACAGGTCGGCGATCTCGACGATCATCTGTTCGTTGAAGGTGGCGCTGCAGTGGGTGGTGTTCCAGTTGTTGAAGCCCATGGGCGGCGTGAGAGCCAGGCCGTCATCGAGGGCGTACGCCGGGCGTGACGAGACGGTCTCGACGGTGGCCGTGATCGCTGCGGCAGCGGCCACCACCATGAGTGATGCCGTTAGCCCGGAGAGTCCTCTCCGGAGACGTAGGTGCATGCCGGCCTCCTTGCAGAACGACGCGATCGACGTGGTGCGGACCGGTTCGGAATTCCAACGGGCATGGTGTTGGATAATGTTGGAACGTCCCAGGACCGGAGACGGAAACACCGTGTTCGCACTAAATCACAAGGAGCCCAACAAATTCAAGAGGGCCACTGTCTCATCTTCGGCGACCACTCGCGAACGTCCTCGCGCACCCACATACGCTGACAGCGTGATCTTCCGCGAAGCCGTCCACAGTGACCTGCCCGCCATCGTCGCCCTGCTCGCCGACGACGTGCTCGGCGCGAGCCGCGACCGCCCAACGGTTGATGAGGCCTACGAGCGGGCATTCGCCGACATCGACGCGGACCCGCGCAACGTCCTCGTCGTCGCGGAGGACAACGGGGAGGTCGTGGCCTGCATGCAGATCACCTACATCCCCGGGCTCGGCCGGCACGGCACGGAGCGGTGCCAGATCGAGGCGGTGCGAGTCCGCTCCGACCGGCGCGGCCAAGGCCTCGGCCGGCAGTTCATGACCTGGGCGATCGAGCAGGCCCGGAAGCGTGGCTGCGGGCTGGTGCAGCTCACGTCGGACAAGTCCCGGGTCGACGCACACCGCTTCTACGCCAGGCTCGGCTTCGTGGCCAGCCACGAGGGCATGAAGCTGGCACTGTAGCTGCCCGCGAGGGCGCTCAGGGTAGGCCGCTGGCGGCCGCGCGCAGCGCGCTCAGCGCCTCGCCGCTAGGCCAGCCACGCACGAAATACCGGGTCGGCTCCAGGCCCATCACCGGCACCGGCGGCGCGTGCTCGACCACCTCGGCCCAGGGCACGTGGAACAGGTCGCCGTCGACAGAGGAGAACGCGACGAAGTCCGCGTGCGGCAGCAGGGCCGATCCGTCGTGCGGCCAGGTCGTGACGGTGAAGGTGGAACCGTCGGGGCGCGTGCGGAGGGTGAGTTCCGCGAGCGCGGCGCCCCCGTGCGCACCGGCGAGCAGGGCGTGCTGCTGCCCGTACTCCCGGACCGCGAGAATCCGCTCCGCGCGGCGTACCGCCTGGTGCAGCGGGTGGCCGGGCGGCGCGTCGTACGGGACGGTGCGCCCGGTGCTGTCGCCGACGTAGGGCACCGGCGAGATGGCTCGGGGCGCCGACAGGTAGTCCGCCTCGATCATGTCGACGATCTGCCTGATCAGCGCGGGCTCGTCCGCTACGACGATCAGGGTCTCCCAGTCCGGCACGAACGCCACCGGCCGGCCGCCGACCCGGTCCGCCAGGCTCGCCAGCCATCCGTCCAGCAGCAGACAGGACGACCAGTACGACTCGCCGTCCTCGACGAAGCGCAGCATCACCGGCCCGTCGGCCGCAGATCCGCCGACCCGCGCGGCGCGCCGGGCGAGGTTCTCCCGCGCCGCCGCGAACACCGCTTCCCGGCGCACCCCCCACTCCGCCAACCGGTCGCTGCCGACGTACGCCATCGATGTCGGCTGGTCGACCACGACCATCTCAGTGAGGTACGGCACGGCGGGCGCACGCAGCGGGCGTGCCGGCCCGGCCAGGGCGGCCCCGGTCGTGACGGTGCGCAGCACGGGCCGCAACTGTCCTCGGATCTGCCGCCACGGATCATCCCGCCGCGCGAGGCGGCGAACCAGCCCGCGAAGCAGACCCAAGCACCCTCCCTTCCCCAACCGCGAGGCTACCCAACGCGCGGCAGGGGCGACACCCGCGACCACCCGCGGCCTTGTCGGGGTCGAGTCGGGCCGGGCGCCGGTCCTTCGACGATCGGCGGCAGGTCCGTCTACTCCGGACGGTGGTGGTCCTCGACGGACTCACCGTCGGGCTCGCCCCATCCGTCGTCGGGCGGTTCCTCCTCGACACGCTGGCGACGGGCGGCGCGAGCCGCCTTGCGCTCGGCCGCCGTGGTGCGGCGGGTCCGCTCGAGCCGGTAATCCGTGCCCCGGGCACCCGGCGTGTACTCGAGCCCGTCCCACGTCGTGGGCACCCAGTCGAACTCACGCTCGCCGATGCGCACCAGCGCGCCGGGCTCCGCGCCGGCCCGGGCGAGCGCCTCCTCCACGCCGAGGCGGGCGAGCCGGTCCGCGAGGTAGCCCACGGCCTCGTCGTTGTCGAAGTTGGTCTGGCGCACCCACCGCTCCGGCCGTGGGCCGCGCACCACAAACGTGCCGTCCGGCTCCCGCTCGACGGTGAACCCGGTGTCGTCGATCGCAGGCGGGCGCAACACGATCCGGGTCGGCTCGGGGGGCGGCGCCGCGGCCCGGTGCCGGGCCACGAGATCGGCCAACGCGAAGGCGAACTCCCGCAGTCCCTCCCGGGTCACCGCGCTGATTTCGAAGACCCGCAGACCCCGCGCCTCCAGGTCGGGCCGGACGATCTCGGCGAGCTCCCGCCCGTCCGGCACGTCCACCTTGTTCAGCGCGACGAGCCGCGGCCGGTCCTCCAACCCCCCGTACGCCGACAGTTCACGCTCGATCGCGTCGATGTCCGACAGGGGGTCGCGGCCGGGCTCCAGGGTCGCGGTGTCCACCACGTGCACCAGGACGGCACACCGTTCGATGTGTCGCAGGAACTCCAGGCCCAGCCCCTTGCCGCTGGCCGCGCCGGGGATGAGGCCCGGGACGTCGGCCATGGTGAACGTCTGGTCGTCGACGCGGACCACCCCGAGGTTCGGGGTCAGCGTGGTGAACGGGTAGTCGGCGATCTTCGGGCGGGCGGCGGACAGCACCGAGATGAGCGAGGACTTGCCGGCCGACGGGAAGCCCACGAGACCCACGTCCGCGACGCTCTTGAGCTCGAGCACCACGTCGAGCCGGTCACCCGGTTCCCCCAGTTCGGCGAAGCCGGGCGCCTTGCGCCGCGGCCCGGCGAGCGCGGCGTTGCCCCGCCCGCCCCGGCCGCCCTTGGCGAGCACGTACGACGTACCGGCGCCGACCAGGTCGGCGAGCACCTGGCCGTCGGTGGTCTGCACCACGGTGCCGTTGGGCACCCGGAGAACGAGGTCGGCGCCGTTTGCGCCGTGCCGGTTACCGCCCGAGCCGCCCTTGCCGTTCTCGGCCCGCACGTGCGGCCGGAAGTGGAAGTCGAGGAGCGTGTGCACGCCGGGGTCGACGGTGAGGATCACGTCCCCGCCGCGCCCGCCGTTCCCGCCGTCCGGGCCACCCAGCGGCTTGAACTTCTCCCGATGGATCGAGACGCAGCCGTTGCCGCCGTCGCCGGCCTGCACGTGCAGGACGACGCGGTCGACGAACGTGAGGCTCACGGTCGCCCCACCTCCACTGAAACGTTCAGGGCGCCCCTCATGCCGTTGTACCGCGTGAGGGACGCCCTGAGCAGGAAAAACTACTGCTGCGGGACGACGCTGACCGTCCTGCGGCCCCGCCTTGTGCCGAACTGCACCGTACCGGCGGCCAGCGCGAACAGCGTGTCGTCGCCGCCGCGCCCGACGAAGTCGCCGGGGTGGAACTTCGTACCACGCTGCCGCACCAGGATCTCGCCGGCGTTCACGAGCTGCCCGCCGAACCGCTTGACGCCGAGCCGCTTGGACTCGGAGTCACGGCCGTTCCGCGAGCTGGAGGCACCCTTCTTGTGAGCCATGTCTCGACGCCTACTTCCCGGTGTTGATGCCGGTCACCTTGACGCGGGTCAGCGGCTGGCGGTGACCCTGGCGCTTGTGGTAGCCGGTCTTGTTCTTGAACTTGTGGATCCGGATCTTCGGACCCTTCGTCTGCGCGACGACCTCGCCGGTCACCGCGACCTTGGCGAGCTGCGCCGCGTCGGTGACCAGGTTGTCGCCGTCCACGAGGAGCACCGCGGGGAGCGACACGGCGTCGCCGGGCGCGCCGGGGAGCTTCTCGACCTCGATCACGTCGCCCTCGGCGACCTTGTACTGCTTGCCGCCGGTCTTGACGATCGCGTACATCGGACGCGGACTCCTGTCGTTCATCGGACGGTTGATCCTGGTTTGCGCACCGCCTTCGGGGCACGCAGCACCACCGCACACGCTGGTGCGCCGTTGGCAAGGGTACGCCATGGTCCCCCCGGACCCCAAACCGGGGGCACCCCCAGCCGGCGTTGATCATGAGGTGAGCCTCAACCCGACGCTGCAGACCTCACGAACCCCGGTGGGCGGCGTGGGGCTACGGGCCCGTCGCGTCGAGACCGGCCGGCTCGTAGGACTCGTCGAGCGTCCCGGTGAGCGTCTCCGGGTCCGGCAGCTCGTCGTCGGCGACCTGCGTGCCGACGTCAGCGAGGGCGGCCTGCGGGTCGACGACGGCGGCTGGGGTGTCGCCCTCGGCCGCGGGCTCCGGCCGCTGCGGCTCCGGCTCCGCAGAGGCCGCCACGGCCCTGCGCCCGCGCCGCCGGGCGGCGCCGTCCACCTTGCCGGCGGCGACGGCCTTGACCTTCTCGGCGGTCTTCGCGCGGTCGTGCGTCGGCTCGGTGTGGATGATCACACCGCGGCCCTTGCAGACCTCGCAGGTCTCGCTGAACGCCTCCAGCAGGCCCTGGCCGATCCGTTTGCGGGTCATCTGCACGAGGCCCAGCGACGTGATCTCGGTCACCTGGTGCTTGGTCCGGTCCCGACCGAGGCACTCGGTGAGCCGGCGCAGCACCAGCTCCCGGTTGGACTCCAGCACCATGTCGATGAAGTCGATCACGATGATGCCGCCCACGTCGCGCAGCCGCAGCTGGCGGACGATCTCCTCGGCGGCTTCGAGGTTGTTGCGGGTGACCGTCTCCTCGAGGTTGCCGCCCGTGCCGATGTACTTGCCCGTGTTGACGTCGATGACGGTCATCGCCTCGGTCCGGTCGATCACCAGGTGACCGCCGGAGGGCAGGTACACCTTGCGGTCCAGACCCTTGAGGATCTGCTCGTCGATGCGCTTGTCGGCGAAGACGTCCTGGACCCCGGTGTGCCGGCGCAGCCGGCTGACCAGGTCCGGCGAGACGTGCGCGAGGTACGCCTCGACCGTCTCGTACGCCTCCTCGCCCTGCACCACGAGTTCGCGGAAGTCCTCGTTGAACAGGTCCCGGACCACCCGGATGAGCAGATCCGGCTCCTCGTACAGCAGCGCCGGCGCGGTCACCGAGGAGGCCTTGGCGAGGATGTCCTCCCACTGGGCCTGCAGCCGCTTGACGTCGCGCGCCAGTTCGTCCTCGGTGGCGCCCTCGGCGGCGGTGCGCACGATCACCCCGGCCCCTTCGGGCACCAGCTTCTTGAGCACCTCGCGCAGCCGCCGGCGCTCGGTGTCGGGCAGCTTGCGGCTGATCCCCGAGGCGTTGCCGTTCGGCACATAGACCAGGTGCCGGCCGGAGAGCGCGATGTGGCTGGTGAGCCGCGCTCCCTTGTGCCCGACCGGGTCCTTGGTCACCTGCACGAGGACCGAGTCACCGGGTTTGAGCGCGTGCTCGATCGAGCGGGCCTTGCCCTCCAGGCCGGTGGCGTCCCAGTTCACCTCTCCGGCGTAGAGGACCGCGTTGCGCCCCCGACCGATGTCGATGAACGCGGCCTCCATGCTGGGCAGGACGTTCTGCACCTTGCCCAGGTAGACGTTGCCGGCGATCGTGCTGGCACTGGCCCGCGCCACGTAGTGTTCGACCAGCACGCCGTCCTCGAGCACCGCGATCTGCGTGCGGTCGCCGGTCTGGCGGACCACCATGACGCGGTCGACCGACTCCCGCCGCGCGAGGAACTCCGCCTCACTGAGGATCGGGGGGCGGGTGCGCCGCTGCTCGCGGCCGTCCCGGCGGCGCTGGCGCTTCGCCTCCAGGCGCGTCGAGCCGGACACCCCCTGGACCTCGTCGGCTCCCGTCCGCGGCTCACGGATCTTGATGATCGTGGGGACGTCGTCCTCGACCTCGATCTCGACCTCGGCACCGGCGCCCTTGCGCCGACGCCGACGACGGCGGCGGGTCACCGTCTCCGTCGCCTCCGCCGCCTCCGCCGCCTCCCTCGTCTCCGTCGCCTCCGCCGGCTGCGACGGCTCCGTCGGCTCCGCCTCGGCCGGGCCGGCCGCCAGCTCCTCCTCGGCGGTGCCCTTGCCGCGGCCCCGGCCGCGGCGCCCGCGGCGGCGTCGGCGCCGAACCGGCTCCTCCTCGTGCTCCTCCCCGGCGTACTCGCCGGCCCCTTCCTCCGCCGCGACGGCCTGCGCCTCGGCGACCACCGGGGCGGGCTCGGCGACCGGCTCGGGCTGCTCCACCTCCGCGGTACGCCTCCCGCGTCGGCGCCGGGTCCGAGCACCCTCGGCGGCCTCCTCGGCCGGGCCGCGCTCGACCGGTGCGGCCGGGGCCGGTGGCGGCTCGGGGGCCATGAAGAGCACGGCCGGAGGGCTGAGCGCCGCCGCCCGCCGCCGGTCGGACGTCCGCGCGACCTCGGACTCCTGGCCGGCGGCGCCCGGCGACTCGCCGATGGCTCCCGGCGATTCGACCGCTGCCCCCAGCGGCTCGACGGCGGCCCCCGGCGACTCGGCGGCGGCCCCCGGAGGCTCGGCGGCGGCGGTCCGGCGCCGGCGCGTCTGGGCGACCGGGGAGACACTCACCTCGGTCGCCCCGGCAGGCTCCCCGGCTCCCTCGATGATTTCGCCGGCACTGTCCGTTTTAGCGGTCTTTCGTGAGCGCCGAGTAACCCGTACCGTCACCGGCTCGGCACCGGTCTCCTCACGGGTACCCTCGGCGGGCTCCCCCGTCGGTCCGGCCGCGGCCTCGCCGTCGCGCGACGCGTTCGCGCGACGGGCCCTGGTGCGGCGAGCCTCCGGGGTGCTCTCAGGGGTGGATGTGATGCTGTCGGCGGCGGCCGCGTCGGGTGTGGCCGCGGCTGCGGGCTCGATGCCGCTCGTATCGCCGCCTCTCGGCTCGTTGTCGAGCATGCGGACGTTCTCCAGTTCCCGGCTTCCCCGGGCGCGTATGCGACGCTGCCACGCGGGGACGCCGTTCAAGGCTTTCCCGGTGTCCGCCCTCATCGGGCGAGGCCACCGAAGTCTGACTTCGTGCTCTGGCCGCGTCTGTGCGGCTAGTGCTCGCCGATGGCTGCCCCGTCGCGATCCGCGGCGAGCGGATCGACGATCTCGCCCTCGCCGGTCAACCGACCCTGCTCCAGTCGGGTCGCCCGTGGCGGCACCGGCGGCTCCAGGTCGGCCACCACACGGAGGCCGGAAAGGATGTCATCGGGTCGTACGGACGGGGTGACCTGCCGTACCACAAGGTCGAGTATGGCACACGGTACCCGCTCGGCTGCGTCAGGTGCCCGGGATGCCGTGACCGAAACCGTCGCAGCTCGTACGTCGACGGTGCGATTGCCCTGTTTCGTGAGCCGCTCGATGAGCACCTGCTCGGCGTCGGTGAACGCGGCGACCGCGCGCTGGAGGTGCTCCGGCTCGACGCCGGGCAGCTCGACCCGCCACCGCGACGCGTCGATGCGCTCCGCCAGGCTCCCCGGGGTGCGCGCCTCGACGACCTCCAGGATGTCCAGGCCGGGCGACAGGGCGGCGTCGAGGTCCCGGCGCAGCTCGTCGGGGTCGACCGGCTCCCGCAGCGCGAGCTCGAGGTACTCCGCCTCACTGGCCGCACCGGTCGGCGCGGCGCTGGCGTACGAGACCCGGGGGTGCGGGCTGAAGCCCTGGGAGTAGGCGACGGGCACGTCCGCGCGGCGCAGGGCGCGCTCGAACGCCCGTGCGAAGTCGCGGTGGGACGTGAAGCGCAGCGGGCCACGCTTGGCGTAGCGGATGCGGACGCGCTGCACCACCGGCGCCTGGCCACCCTCCGGCTGCGGTTTTCTGCTGATCGTGCGCTCCTCGTCAGTCGAGTGGGGGCATCGGGATGGGGGCGAGGCGTGGGCCGTCAGCGGGACACCGGGGTCAGCGGCAGCAGCTTGCGCCCGGTCGGACCGATCTGGATGTGGGTGTCCATGGACGGGCACACCCCGCAGTCGAAGCAGGGGGTCCAGCGGCAGTCGTCCTGCTCGTACTCGTTAAGGGCGTCCTGCCAGTCCTTCCACAGCCACTCCTTGTCCAGCCCCGAGTCCAGGTGGTCCCAGGGCAGGACCTCCAGTTCGTCGCGCTCCCGCGTGGTGTACCACGCCAGGTCCACGCCGAGCGGCGGCAGCACCTCGGCGGCGGCGTCCACCCAGCGTTGGAAGGAGAAGTGCTCCGACCAGCCGTCGAAGCGGCCGCCCTGCTCCCAGACCCGGCGGATCACCGCCGCGACCCGCCGGTCGCCGCGCGACAGCAGGCCCTCGATGAGCGACGGCTCGCCGTCGTGGTAGCGGAAGCCGACCGCCCGCCCCAGCGACCGGTCGCTGTTGATCGCGGCCTTCAGCTTGCGCAGCCGGTCGTTGACCACCTCCGGGGGGCACTGCGCCGCCCACTGGAACGGTGTGTGCGGCTTCGGCACGAACGCTCCGATCGAGACCGTGCAGCGGATGTCCTTGCTGCCGGTGGCCTCCCGGCCGGCGCGGATGACCTCGTGCGCGAGCCGCGCGATCTGCAGCACGTCGTCGTCGGTCTCGGTCGGCAGCCCGCACATGAAGTAGAGCTTCACGTGCCGCCAGCCGTGGGTGTACGCGGTCACGACGGTGCGGATCAGGTCCTCCTCGGTGACCATCTTGTTGATCACGCGACGGATCCGCTCGCTGCCGCCCTCCGGCGCGAACGTCAGCCCGGTGCGCCGGCCGTTGCGCGACAGCTCCTCGGCGAGGGTGACGTTGAACGCGTCCACCCGGGTCGACGGCAGGGACAGCGAGACGTTGCTGCCCTCGTACCGGTCGGCCAGGCCGGAGCAGATGTCGCCGATCTCGGAGTGGTCGGCGGAGGAGAGCGACAGCAGCCCGACCTCGGAGAAGCCGGAGTACCGGATCCCCTCCTCCACCATCGCCCCGATCGTCGTGATCGACCGCTCCCGCACCGGCCTGGTGATCATCCCCGCCTGGCAGAACCGGCAGCCGCGCGTACAGCCCCGGAAGATCTCCACGGCGTACCGCTCGTGGACCGTCTCGGCCAGCGGCACCAGCGGCTTCTTCGGGTACGGCCACTTGTCCAGGTCCATCGTGGTGCGCTTGTGCACCCGGAACGGCACCCCGGTCCGGTTGGGCACGACCCGCTGGATCCGCCCGTCCGGCAGGTAGTCCACGTCGTAGAAGCGGGGCACGTAGACCGCGTCGGTCCGGGCCAGGCGCAGCAGCAGCTCCTCGCGCCCGCCGGGCCGGCCCTCGGCCTTCCACCGGCGCACGATGTCGGTGATCTCCAGCACCGCCTCCTCGCCGTCGCCGAGCACGGCCGCGTCGATGAACTCGGCGATCGGCTCCGGGTTGAAGGCGGCGTGCCCGCCGGCGATGACGACCGGGTGGGTGTCGTGCCGGTCCGTGGCGGTGAGCGGGATACCCGCGAGGTCGAGAGCGGTGAGCAGGTTGGTGTACCCGAGTTCGGTGGCGAAGGAGACGCCGAGCAGGTCGAAGGCGCCGACCGGCCGGTGCGCGTCGACGGTGAACTGCGGCACCCCGTGCTCACGCATGAGCTTCTCGAGGTCGGGCCACACGGCGTAGGACCGCTCGGCGAGCACGTCCGGCTGCTCGTTGAGCACCTCGTAGAGGATCTGGATGCCCTGGTTCGGCAGGCCGACCTCGTAGGCGTCCGGGTACATCAGCACCCAGCGCACGGCCGCGCTGTCCCAGTCCTTGACGACCGCGCCCAGCTCACCGCCGACGTACTGGATCGGCTTGTTCACCAGCGGCAGCAGCGGCTCCAGCCGGGGGAAGACAGACAAGACACCCATAGCAACCCAGGGTACGCCGCGCGGCCGAGGTACCCGGGCCGGGCAAGGGTTCGATCCGGGTGTGCGGGGAACCCTGCAAGCGACGAGCGGCGACGCAGCAGACTCGGGCCGCCGCGAACGTGGCGAAGCCCGCGGTCGGGAGGCCCGAACCGGGAGGGAACGCCGGGCCGCCTGGTGGGCGCAGCGGGTGCGACGCCCACGAAGCGGCCTGAATCGGGAGGTAACAGACATGAAGTACCGGGACATTCTCGGCGATGTCGCCCAGCGGGCTGATATTCCCAGCGCACAGGCGGACGGTGCGGTGAAGGCCAGTCTGAAGGCACTGTCCGAGTTGTCGGATCCGAAGCAGTTCGCCGACCTGATGGAGCAGATGCCCCAGGAGCTGAAGACCACGATCAAGCCGGCCCCCGCGCCGCAGTACCGCTCGCTGCCGGAGTTCCTCGACCGGATCGCCGAGCTCTCCGGGCTGGACCGCCATCAGGCCGAGGACGTGGTCCGGGCCGTGCTCGCGGTCATCATCGAGAAGATTAACTACGACCAGATCGAGGATCTGTTCGGGCGGATGCCTTCGCAGTTCCTCGATTTGCTTCCGGCGCGCACCGAACGGCCCACGGCGGGGCGCGGCGAACGGCCCTCGCCGCAGCAGTTCACCGCGATGGTGCGCGAGAAGGCGAAGCTGGGCTCGGACGAGCAGGCGGCGAGCGCGATCCGGGCCACCCTGTCGGTGCTCGCCGAGCAGATCTCCGGTGGCCAGGCGCAGGACCTCGCCACCTACTTGCCCGAAGAGATCCGCAAGTACCTGGCCGGCGCCGGAACCGAGGCGGTCGCGCTGGGCAAGGATGAGTTCCTCGACCGGATCGCCCGCATCGAACAGACCGACCGGGAGACGGCCAAGCAGCACGCGGCGGCGGTGCTCGAGGCGCTGGCCGACACGGTGCCGGGGCCGGAGATCCAGGACACGCTCGACCAGTTGCCGCAGGGCATCAAGCGGCTGGTGGGCGCGGCCTCGCGCCACCGGTAGGTTCACCTGACGGCGGGTGGTCCGCTGCCGATCGGCAGCGGACCACCCGCCTGCTGTCATCCGATGGGGACGATAGGCACCGCGAGCGCGAGGCCAGTCAGCGCCTCGATGCTGAGTCCGGAGGTAGTGGCGGATGTGGGTTTACCCTGGCTCCAGTTGAAGCCGGGCGTTGCGGTGTCGCTGACCACGACGGCGGTGCCGTCCGTCCGGTGCACCACGACCGTGTGGATCGTGTAAGTGAGATCGGCGTCCAGGTACGTCACATGCGAGGCAACCGCGAAGATCCGCTCGCCGTTCGGGCCGGTCGACTCGGTGCAGTCGAAGCTGAACCGCCTGTCGTCGGCCGTCGTCTCTTCATGCGCGTCGGTTTTGTCATACGTGTCGCAGCCCTTGACGAGGTAGCCATTGACAGGGGAATCCTGCGAGTCCCGGCTCGGGTCGTAGCCGATGCGGAACCCGCCTGCTGGGTAGAGCGCGACGCGCAGGAGGTCTATCTGGTCGGCGCCCGATCCGTCGACGGCGATCTGGATTCCGGAGTAGACGTGGAGTGTGTCCTCGTTAACCGCTCCGGGGTACCGGAACCGGTACACCGGTTGCTCGTGCACGATCTGTCCACCCTCGTGACCAAACGGTTGGTGTAGCGCGAAACCCGGAGTGGTGACTGTTCGTCGTCCGGAGCCAAGAGCTTTGCCTTGTTTCTCGTGTCGGACGACCCGTCGGGGTTCGTGAAGGTTTCTTCCTCCGGTCCGTACTTGATCACCTTCAACGCCGGGAAGTGCTCGGCGATATAGCTCCTGAGGGCGTCGGTGAGCTCTGCGGCGGTTGCGTCGTCCACGTGGCCGCCGTAGGACCTCCAGTGGTAGGTCTTGGCCGGGTCGAGCTCCGGAAGGGTGTAGGTCTTCGCAGGCGGTTGGGTGCCGCCAACCTGCCCCGGAGCAGGCCCCGTGTGCGGTGCGATCGCTGAACTCAGCGCGACGGTGGCGGCGGTCAACGCAGCCACGCCGAACAACCCGCCACCGGCCAGGCCCAAGCGGCGGCGGCGGGCTCGGCCGCGGCCGCGACGGACCACCGTGTCGATGTCGAACGCCTTGAGCGGCGAGTCGCTCGAGGCCTGATCGAGCAGGACCTTGATGTCGTCGGTCATGATGGCCTTCCCGTTGTTTAATCTGCGTGGAGTCGGCGAGCTGGGCGCGCAATGCCTGCAAGGCGCGCGCGCTCTGTGACTTCACCGTCCCGGTCGAGCACCGCAGGATTTCACTCACTTGCTCGACCGAGAGGTCTTCCCAGTAGCGGAGGATGACGACGGCCCGCTGCCGCGGCGGCAGCTTGGCCAGGGCGTCCATGATCATCAGAGTCTCGACGCTTCGCTGAGAACCGTCGGGTACCGACTGTTCGGGCAGCGCGTCGCTGGCTCGCTCTCGACGGAACCAGCCACGCCGGTGCTCGTCGATCAGGATGTTCGTCACGATCCGCCGGACGTAGTGGTCGCAGGACATCTCCGAGGTCTTCGTCCAGACGTCGTAGAGCCTCACGAAGGCCGTCTGCACTGCGTCCTCGGCGCGGTGCCAGTCGCCGCAGCACAGGTACGCGAACCGACGCAGTCGATCGGCGTGGGCGGCGACGTAGTCCCGAAACTCGGCTTCCTGGTGATCTCGCATGCGCCTCCCGCCTGTCGTGGTCTCCGCTACATACGTCGCCGCTACATACGTGGCCAGCCCCGCGGGAGGTTGCATTCCTCTCCGTCGACTCCGGCTCCTGGCTACGCGCCCGGTCGTCGCCGGGGCTGCCCGTGGCTACGCTTCATCCGTGAGCACCCCACTGCCCCTCGCCGACCGGCTGGCCGCCTGGCGGTACGCCTTCCTCACCACCAACCCGCCCGAGCAGGGCGTGGTCGACGCGGTCACCCGGTGGCTGGTCGTCACCCGGGCCGGCGTGCTGCCGATGACGCTGACCTCGGGTCTGATCGCGGTGCTGCTGGCCGCGGTCGGCGACGCGCCGGTCGACTGGCTCAACGTCACGCTGGCCGTGCTCGGCATCGTCGTCGCCCACCTGGCCAACAACCTGATGAACGACCTGGCCGACACGCAGGTGGGCAACGACACCGAGAACTACCCGCGCGCCCTCTACGCGCCGCACCCGATCCTCGCCGGCCTGGTCACCAAACGGCAGTTGATCGCCGGCATCCTGCTCTGCCAGGTGATCGACCTGGCCATCATGATCACGCTGATCGTCCGCCAGGACTGGTGGATCGCCGCGTTCGCGCTCGCTGGGCTCTTTTTGTCCTGGGCGTACACCGCGCCGCCGCTGCGGCTGAAGAAGATCGGCCTGGGCGAGGTTGACGTGCTGGTGACCTGGGGTCCGCTCATGGTCGGCGGGGTGTACTACGCCGGCGTCGGCAGCCTGCCCTGGCACGTCGTGGCGGCCGCCACCGCGTATGCGCTGCTGCCGACCAGCGTGCTCATGGGCAAGCACATCGACAAGCTGCCGTACGACGGGCCAGCCGGCACACGCACCCTGCCGGTCGTGCTCGGTGAGGGGCGGGCCAAGGCGCTCACCCAGGGCATGATGATCGCCTACTACGTCGTGATCGTGGCGCTGGTCGCCGTCCGCGCGCTGCCGTGGCCGGCTCTGCTCACTCTGCTCGCCGTGCCGCTGCTCGCAAAGACGCTGCGGGCGTTCGCGCAGCCGAAGCCGGCCGAGCCGCCGGTGCCCAACCCGGTCTGGCCGCTGTGGTGGGCGCCGCTGGCGTTCCTGCACACCCGCCGGGCGGGCGGCCTGCTGATCCTCGGGCTGCTCGGCTGGGCGATCTACGCCGCACTCTGACCGCCGAAGCACTGCTTCTTCCCGCTGGCCTCGCCGTTCGTCGATGGACCGTTGCGCCGCCTGCCGGTTCAGGCGTGTGTCGTAGGCACGGGCTGCGCGTTCGACAGCGCTTGTCGCTCGCCGCTACCGTGCCTGGCGAGGAGGAAGCGCATGGGGCAGCCCGACGAGCCCGCGGCGAACGAGACGGGCGGGTCGCAGGAGACCGCACCGCAGCCGCCGTCCGAAGCGCCCGACCAGGCCGCCGACGAGGGGGAATCGACAGCGCCGATCCCCGTACGGTGGAGGGGTTCGGCGGCCGTTTCTCCGCCGACCGCCAGCCGACGCCGATGGCGACTGTTCGACCGGGAGACCACCGAGGAACTCCCCGAGACCGACGAGGAGCCGTGGCCCCCACCGCCCCCGCCGCGGCCGCCCGACGCCCCGGTCACGGCCCCCTATCCGCCGCCGCCCCAGCCGCTGGCCTGGAACCCTCCCCGGCCGCCCGCCGCGTACCCGCCGATGCCCTGGCCACAGCAGCCGGTGGTGTTCTACCCGCCCGCGCTGCGCCCGCGCCGCCGACGCTGGCCGTGGGTCCTCGCCACGTTCGTTCTGATCACCGTCCTGTGCTGCGGCTGCTGCCTGGCGTGGCTGCGGCCGTACGCCGAGCAGTACCCCGCCACCGCGGCCCTGCCACCGCAGGCCGCCGGCCTCGCCAAGCGCGACGACGCCACCGCCGCCGCGACGGCGAAAACCCTCGAGGTGATGGTCCGGTCGCGGTACTGGCTGGCCGAGGACACCTTCGCCGCGGTGTACGCCGAGCCGGAGACCGGGCGGCGACAGGTGATCATCTTCGGGGCGGCGCTGCTCCTGCTCGACCCGGAGAAGGACCTGCGGATCCGGTTCACCGAACTGGCCGGCGAGATGAACCTCACCGACATCCGGGCGGTCGACGCCGGACCGGCGGGCGGCCACCAACGATGTGCCGAGGGACGCCGCGACGGCGAACCGGTCGCCGTCTGCGGCTGGGCAGATCACGGCAGCATCGCCATCGGCATCTTCTCGGAGCGGACGGTCGAGGAGAGCGCCGAGCTGCTGCGGCAGCTACGCGCCGAGATCATCACCCGCGGCTGAGACAGACCTTCGGGCAGCGCCTGACGTACGCCGTGTGCAGGTCGTCGCGGGCGAGCCGCTGCCTCGGCGACGACTTCGCCCGCGACGACCTGCGCCTCGTCGAGCTGTGACCGGTCAGACGCGGGTGACCCGCACCCGGACCAGCTGACCCGTCCCGGTCTCCCCGGCGTAGGCGTCGTCGCCCAGCGTGTCGAGCCGCACCGACTGCGCGAGCGTCTCGGCGGCGACGAACTCCCGGTGCGTCTCGACCGCCTCGGCGACCTGGGGCGGGGCGTCGACGACGAGGTCCACGCGGTCGGTGACCGCAAGGCCCGCCTCCCGCCGGGCGAGCTGCACCACACGCACCACGTCGCGGGCGAGCCCTTCGGCCTCGAGCTCCGGCGTGACCTCGGTGTCGAGCACCACCACGCCCTCGCGCAGCGGCGCCGAGTGCTCGGCGTCGACGGCCACCATCCGCAGCTCGTACTCGCCCTCGCGCAGCTCGACCCCGGCGGCGACCGGCCGGCCGTCCACAAGCGACCACTCGCCCGCCTTGACCGCCCGGATCACCTGCTGCACCTGGCTACCCACGCGCGGGCCGAGCACCCGCGGCACCACGGTGAGCACCTGCTGGCAGTAGCCGGAGAGGTCGTCGGTGAGCACGACCTCCTTGACGTTGACCTCGTCGGCGATCAGATCCGCGAACGGGCGCAGCGCCTCGGCGCCGGGCGTGGCCACGGTCAGCGTGCGCAGCGGCAGCCGCACCCGCAGGTTGCGGGCCTTACGCAGCGACAGCGCCGCGGAGGCCACGTCGCGCACCAGGTCCATCTGGGACACCAGCGTGTGGTCGACCGGAAACTCGTCGGCCGACGGCCAGTCGGTCAGGTGCACCGACCGGCCCCCGGTCAGCCCCCGCCAGATCTCCTCTGAGGTCATCGGGGCCAGCGGCGCGATGATCCGGCAGAGGGTCTCCAGCACCGTGTAGAGCGTGTCGAAGGCGTCCCGGTCACCTTCCCAGAACCGGTCCCGCGACCGCCGCACGTACCAGTTGGTCAGCGCGTCCAGATAGGACCGTACGCTCGCGCACGCGCCCGACAGGTCGTAGGCGTCCATCTCGGCGGTGACCTCCGCGACCAGCTCGCGGGTCTTCGCCAGCACGTACCGGTCCAGCAGGTGGCCCGAGTCGGTGCGCCGCCTGGCCGTGTACCCCTCGGCGTTGGCGTACAGCGAGAAGAAGTACCAGACGTTCCACAAGGGAAGCAGCACCTGGCGCACGACGTCGCGGATCGCGTTCTCGGTGACCGCCATGTCGCCGCCGCGCAGCACCGGCGAGGACATCAGCATCCACCGCATCGCGTCCGCGCCGTACCGGTCGAACATCTCGTAGACGTCCGGGTAGTTGCGCAGGCTCTTGGACATCTTGCGGCCGTCGGCGCCGAGCAGGATGCCGTGCACCACGCAGGTACGGAACGCCGGACGGTCGAACAGCGCGGTGGCGAGCACGTGCAGGGTGTAGAACCAGCCGCGCGTCTGGCCGATGTACTCGACGATGAAGTCGCCCGGGTAGTGGTGCTCGAACCACTCGCGGTTCTCGAACGGGTAGTGCACCTGGGCGAACGGCATCGAGCCCGACTCGAACCAGCAGTCGAGCACCTCCGGCACCCGGCGCATCATCGACTTGCCGGTCGGGTCGTCCGGGTTCGGCCGGACCAGCTCGTCGATCATCGGCCGGTGCAGGTCGGTCACCTTCACCCCGAAGTCCCGCTCCAGCTCCTCGATCGAGCCGTACACGTCCACCCGCGGGTACTCGGGGTTGTCGGACTTCCACACCGGGATCGGCGAGCCCCAGAACCGGTTGCGGCTGATCGACCAGTCGCGGGCGCCCGCCAGCCACTTGCCGAACGAGCCGTCCTTGACGTGCCCGGGCACCCAGGTGATCTGCTGGTTGAGCTCGACCATCCGGTCGCGGATCTTGGTCACCGCCACGAACCACGACGAGACCGCCTTGTAGACCAGCGGGGTGTCGCAGCGCCAGCAGTGCGGGTACGAGTGGACGTAGTCCTCCCGGCGCACCAGATGCCCGCGCTGGCGCAGCTCGGCCAGCAGCGGCTTGTTGGCCTCGAAGACCTGCAGGCCCTCGAACCGGGGCGCGATCGACGTGAACCGGGTCCGGTCGTCGACGGTCAGCACGGTCGGGATGCCGGCGGCGGTGCAGACGTTGTAGTCGTCCTCACCGTGCGACGGGGCGACCTGCACGACGCCCGTACCGTCCTCGGTGGAGACGAAGTCGCCGGCGAGCACGGTGAACGCCGCCGGCACGCCGGCCAGCCGGTCGACAAGGAACTCGAACAGCGGCTTGTAGCGGCGGCCCACCAGCTCGCTGCCCTTGACCGTCGCCACCCGGGTCGCGCCGGCCAGCTCCTTGGCGTACGCGTCGAGCCGCGCCTCGGCCAGGATCCAGCGGTGCCCGTCCTTCTCGACCACCGCGTAGTCGATGTCCGGGCCGACCACGAGCGCGACGTTCGGCACGAGCGTCCACGGCATGGTGGTCCACGCCATGATCCGCTCGCCGGTCTCCAGCTCGAACCAGACGGTGCTCGCCGGGTCGGTGCGGTCCCGGTAGACGTCGTCCAGGCGCGTCTCGGCGTTCGACAGCGGCGTCTCGCACCGCCAGCAGTACGCGAGCACCCGCAGGCCCTCGTAGATCAGACCCTTGTCGTACAGGGTCTTGAACGCCCACATGACACTCTCCATGTAGGACAGGTCGAGTGTCTTGTAGTCGTTGGTGAAGTCCACCCAGCGGGCCTGGCGCGTGACGTACCGCTCCCACTCGGCGGTGTAGCGAAGCACCGACGTGCGGCAGGCGTCGTTGAACCTGTCCACGCCCAGGTCGAGGATCTCCGCCTTGGTGGAGATGCCGAGTTGGCGCTCCGCCTCCACCTCGGCGGGCAGGCCGTGGCAGTCCCAGCCGAAGCGGCGCTCGACGCGGCGGCCGCGCATGGTCTGGTAGCGGGGGACGACGTCCTTGACGTAGCCGGTCAGCAGGTGTCCGTAGTGCGGCAGCCCGTTGGCGAACGGCGGCCCGTCGTAGAACACGTACTCGTTGCTGCCGCCCGCGCGGCCCTCGACCGACGCCTGGAACGTCTTGTCCGTCGCCCAGTACTCGAGCACCCGCCGCTCGATCTCGGGCAGGTTCGGGCTCGCCGGCACCCCGGCGCTCGTCTCGTGCATCGGGTAGGCCATCGGTGGTCGCTCTCCTCGCAAGACTCACTCGTTGCCAGGTGCGAGGACGAGCCGACGGTGCGCCCGGACCTCTGGCGGCAGAGGCCGGGCACCGCGACCCGCGGTACCACCTCGCTTGCCGGCCCCGGGTGGGGCCGACCGCTCATTGGCCGGCTGTGACGGGCCGGACCCGTCCGGTTCTACTGGGGCGCCGGTCGGGGCGCCTGTTCTTCCGGAAGCTCGCCGGTGATGGCCGGGTCATCGCTTTCCCCCAAGGCTACCCGACGGCGTCGGCCGCCCTCATCCCCATTGCCCGTCCCGCGTCCGGCGCCCGGACCGGATGACCGGGATCACAGCCGCCACCCGTCACGCCCGAACTGCGCCGGCCGTCGTAACGGTGACACGCAGACGAGGACGGTGACACGCAGACGAGGACAAGGAGGGCACGATGAAACCCCGCATGGACATGATCAAGGTGGTGCCGCAGGCGTACCAGGCGGTGATGGGGCTGGAGACCTACGTGCGCGAGCACGTCGACCACACCCTCCTGGAGCTGGTGAAGCTGCGCGCCTCGATGCTCAACGGCTGCGCGTTCTGCGTGGACATGCACAGCCGGGACGCACTGGCCGCCGGCGAAAGCACGCGTCGGCTGTTCGCGGTCTCGGCCTGGCGGGAGGCGCCGTTCTTCACCGCACGGGAGCGCGCGGCCCTGGCGCTCACCGACGCGGTGACCCGGCTCGGCGAGGACGGCGTGCCGGACACGGTCTGGGACGAGGCCGTCGCGGTCTTCTCCGAGGAGGAGCTGGCCAACCTGATCGTCGCGATCGCCACCATCAACGTATGGAACCGACTCTCGGTGAGCGTCCGGAAGCAACCCCCGATCGAGGAATGACGGCAGCAGCTGGGCCGACCGTGCCCCGAACCGCCGCCGCCTCCACCCCGCAGGACCTAAAGGCGGCGGCCACCGCCGCCGAGCACCGGCCGATGCTGCACAACCTGGCGTACCGTCTGCTCGGCAGCGCTCACGGTCAGACGAGCCGACGGTTCGCGAGGCTGGGCAGTTCGGCGCGAATGCGCGCCAGACGGGCGAGATCAAGGTCGGCCACGGTGACGCCGACCTCGTCGGGCGCCTGCGCGATGATCGTGCCCCACGGGTCGACGATCATGCTGCGGCCGTAGCAACTGCGGCCCGGCTCGTGGTCGCCGATCTGGCCCGCCGCGATCACGTAGCACTGGTTCTCGATCGCCCGGGCCCGAAGGAGCACCTCCCAGTGGTCACGCCCGGTGTGCGTCATGAACGCGGCGGGCACCACGAGCACGGATGCGCCGTCGACGGCGAGCCGCCGGTACAGCTCCGGAAAGCGCAGGTCATAGCAGATCGACAGACCGAAGCGCACCCCTTCGATGTCGGCGACGGTCGGATCGGCGCCGGCGACGACGGTCCGGGACTCCTGGAAACTGACCCGCCCGGGGATGTCCACGTCGTACAGATGGATCTTGCGGTAGACGGCGGCGAGCATGCCCCGGCGGTCGAAGAGCAGTGAGGTGTTGTAGCTGCGCGCCGGATCCGGGGACACCTCGTGGAATGACCCGGCGAGCACCCACATGCGCAGTTCGCGCGCCGCGTCGGCGAAGAAGGCGGCGAACTCGCCGTCGACCGGCTCGGGCTTGGGTGCGTGGGCGACCGGGCCGAGATAGTCCACGTACTCGGGGAGGACGGCGACATCGGCGCCGGCGTCGGCCGCCTGCGACAGCAGGTCGCGCGCCGCCGCGAGGTTCGCCGCCCGGTCGCCTCGACTGTTGAGCTGACAGGCCGCCACGCGCATGGGACCAGCGTACGGGTCGGCGACCGCGGCGACCGGCAGCCCGCGCGAGACGGCGACGCGACGGCGGCACGCGGCTGACCGATCGGCGACACGAACGCAACCCACATCGGCGAGCCGCGCCGCCGCGGGCACGACCGCCAGGCAGAGTGGAACCATCGGCAGGCCGAGCGACGACGAGACCACGAGCGGTGCGTAGGACACGGTGGTGACGGACACGAGCATCGCGGCGGCCACCGCGGCCGTCGCCGAACACGTACGGGCGCTGCGGCTGGCCCGGGGCTGGTCGCTGGACGAACTCTCGGGCCGATCCGGGGTCAGCAAGGGCATGGTCGTGCAGGTCGAGGGCGCTCGCACCAACCCCAGCATCGGCACGCTCTGCCGGCTGGCCGACGCCTTCGGCGTCCCGATCGCGCGGCTGCTCGAACCCGCCCCCGAGCGGGTCGTGCGCATCACCCCCGCCGAGGCCGCGCCGGTGCTGTGGCGCGGCGCGTACGGCGGGTCGGGCCGGCTCCTGGGCGGGGTCACCCACCCGGGTGTCGCGGACCTGTGGGAGTGGCGGCTGGCGCCCAGGGACACGTACACGTCGAGCGACCATGCGACGGGCACCCGGAAACTCCTGCACGTGCTGGACGGGACGGTGACGGTGACCGTGGGGGGCACCGACTACACGGTGGAGACCGGGCAGACGATCGAGTTCCACGCGGACCGCGCCCACACCTACCGCAACGCCGGCCCGGTCACGGCCCGGATGGTCACGGTGGCGATCATGCCGTCACACGACCGGCACACCGCAGCGAGCCGGAACGGCCACGCGAGCCCGACGGACGGTGGCGCGCGCCGCTAGCCGCGCTCGCCGGAGTGCGCCACCAGCAGGGCCTCCATGCCCACCGGCGCGTACCCGGCCGCCAGGAAGGCGCGCACGCTCGCCGCGTTGCCCGGGGCGATCTGCGCCCAGAGCGGGCGCCCGTCGGGCACCAGCCCGCGGGCGGCCGCGGCCACCGCGCGCCCCAGGCCCCGACCCCGGTACGCCTCCTCCACCTCGATCCCGATCTCCCAGCGGCCGCCGAGGCCACGACCGAGGGTGACCACCGCACCGGGCGTGCTCCAGACCCGTACGTCAGTGCGGTAGCGCAGGGCCCGGCGTACCCGTGGGTGATCGGATTCGACCGCGGCGAGCGGGACGCCCGCGGCGGCCGAGGAGAGTGGTGCCAGGGTGAGCATGTCGATCGCGTTGACCCGCAGGCCGGTCTTGGCGGCGAGCGCACCGAGGAACGGCGGGGTGAACGCCTCGCTCAGCTCGCCGGGTGGCAGCAGCCGGCGTACCCAGCCCTCGTCCACGTCGGCCGCGACGAGGATGTGCCCGGTGAACGCGACCACGGCGGCCGCCCGCGGGGCCGGCGCAGGAAGCACGGTGAGACCGCCGTCACAGGCGGGAAACACGCCGCGCTCGACGTCGCGGAGTACCGCGCCCAGGCTCGTCACGCACTCTTCTCTTCGCGCTCGCGGCGGTGGCGACGGCCGCGCGGCACGATCGTCGGGTTGACGTTGTTGAGGACGACCTCGCGGGTGATCAGCACGCGCCCGGCGTCCGGGTTGCTCGGCACCTCGTACATGACGCTGAGGAGCACTTCCTCCATGATCGCGCGCAGGCCACGGGCCCCGGTCCCGCGCAGCATCGCCTGGTCGGCGATCGCCTCCAGGGCGTCGTCGTCGAACTCCAACTCGACGCCGTCGAGCTCGAACAGCCGCTGGTACTGCTTGACGAACGCGTTGCGCGGCTCGGTGAGGATGCGCACCAGCGCCTGCCGGTCGAGGCTGCGCACATGCGTGATCACGGGGAGCCGGCCGATGAACTCGGGGATCAGGCCGTACTTGAGCAGGTCCTCCGGCATCACCTGGGCGAAGATGTCGTCGGTGTTGCGCTCGGAGATCGACCGCAGGTTCGCGCTGAAGCCCAGTCCGCCGCGGCCGATCCGCGACTCGATGACGCGCTCCAGCCCGGCGAACGCGCCGCCGCAGATGAACAGGATGTTCGTGGTGTCGATCTGGATGAACTCCTGGTGGGGATGCTTGCGCCCGCCCTGGGGCGGGACGTTCGCCACCGTGCCCTCCAGGATCTTCAGCAGCGCCTGCTGCACGCCCTCGCCGGAGACGTCGCGGGTGATCGACGGGTTCTCCGACTTGCGGGCGATCTTGTCGACCTCGTCGATGTAGATGATGCCGGTCTCGGCCCGTTTGATGTCGTAGTCGGCCGCCTGGATGAGCTTGAGAAGGATGTTCTCCACGTCCTCGCCGACGTAGCCCGCCTCGGTCAGCGCGGTGGCGTCGGCGATCGCGAAGGGCACGTTGAGCATCCTGGCGAGCGTCTGGGCCAGGTGGGTCTTGCCGCAGCCGGTGGGACCGATCAACAGGATGTTGGACTTGGCCAGCTCGACGGCCTCGTTGTCCCGCCGGCCACCGGCCGCCTCGGCCTGGATGCGCTTGTAGTGGTTGTACACGGCGACGGCGAGGGCCTTCTTCGCCTGTTCCTGGCCGACCACGTACTGGTCGAGGAAGGCGGCGATCTCCATCGGCTTGGGGAGCTCGTCGAACTTGACCTCGTTGGACTCGGCGAGCTCCTCCTCGATGATCTCGTTGCAGAGGTCTATGCACTCGTCGCAGATGTACACGCCGGGGCCAGCGATGAGCTTCTTCACCTGCTTCTGCGACTTTCCGCAGAACGAACACTTCAGTAGGTCGCCGCCGTCGCCGATCCGTGCCACCTACGTTCTCCCCTGCACTCGTTGGCCGCTGGTGCGTCTGGCCGGCGTCCGCCCGTCCCCCACGGCCGGAGGCCCGTCGCCTCGACGTTACCCGTTCCGGTCGGATTCTCCGACCCCTGGCCGCGGTGTGTCCTTGCGTCTGTCGCCACCTGGAAACGCCGCTGCGGCGCGGAGGCCCCGGTGCGAGGGCTTCCGCGCCACAGCGGTCACCACGTGTCGATCATTTGACCGCGGTGAGCGCCACCGCGCCCTTCTTGCGGTTCTCGATCACGCGGTCGACGATCCCGTACTCCCGGGCCTCCTCGGCCGTCATGATCTTGTCACGCTCAATGTCCTTGCGGACCTTCTCGACCGGCTGGCCGGTGTGCCGGGCGAGCACCTCCTCCAGCTGGGTCCGCATCCGCAGGATCTCCCTGGCCTGGATCTCGATGTCCGAGCTCTGGCCGTACCCGCCCTCGGTCGACGGCTGGTGGATGATGATCCGCGAGTTCGGCAGGGCCATGCGCTTGCCCGGCGTGCCGGCGGCCAGCAGGACGGCAGCGGCGCTGGCCGCCTGGCCGAGGCAGACGGTCTGGATGTCCGGCCGGACGAACAGCATGGTGTCGTAGATCGCCGTCATCGCGGTGAACGAGCCGCCGGGCGAGTTGATGTACATGACGATGTCGCGGTCGGGGTCGGTCCCCTCCAGCGTGAGCAGCTGCGCCATCACGTCGTTGGCCGAGGCGTCGTCGATCTGCACGCCGAGGAAGATGATCCGCTCCTCGAACAGCTTGTTGTACGGGTTGGACTCCTTGATCCCGTACGACGTCCGCTCGACGAACGACGGGACGATGTAGCGGTTGTGCACGGGCTGGAACGAGGCCGACGCCGGCAGGTACAAGTCGGTCATTATGCCCCTCCTGAGTTGCGGGTGCCCGCGCCGGCCGGCACCTGCGCCGCACCGGTGATCACCTTGTCGATGAAGCCGTACTCGAGCGCCTCCTGTGCCGTGAACCACCGGTCCCGGTCCGAATCGGCCTCGATCTGCTCCGGTGTCTGGCCCGTGTGGAACGCCACCCGCTCCTGGAACATCCGCTTGGTGTAGAGCATCTGCTCCGCCTGGATCGCGATGTCCGACGCGGTGCCGGCCAGGCCACCGGACGGCTGGTGCATCATGATCCGCGCGTGCGGCAGGGCGTACCGCTTGCCCTTGGTCCCCGCGCAGAGCAACAGCTGCGCCATCGACGCGGCGATGCCCATCGCGATGGTCGCCACGTCGTTCTCGATGAACTGCATGGTGTCGTAGATGGCCATGCCGCTGTAGACCGACCCGCCCGGCGAGTTGATGTAGAGGTTGATGTCGCGCCTGGGGTCCTCAGCGGCCAGCAGCAGCAGCTGCGCGCAGATCCGGTTGGCGACCTGGTCGGTCACCTCGCTGCCCAGGAAGATGATCCGCTCCTGGAGCAGGCGGTCGAACACCCGGTCATCGATGCTCCCGCTGAGGTCGCCGCGCGCGAGCGCCGGTGGGATCTTCGCCAGCGTCGGTGGAACATGCAGTTGGGTCATGGGAACCCTTTGCCTTTCTGTCCGTCTTACGCCCGACCCTAACCGCTGGCGCCGACGCGGGAGTGCGGACCAGCGCAGTGTTCGCTCACAGCGCACCGCCGCCGGTGGCGCCCGGGCGCGACGCTCACTCGCTCGCCGACTGCTCCCCGGCCTCCTGCGCCGCCTCCTGTCGCGCCGCGCCGCGCAGCTCGTCGAGGGTCAGCACGTTGCCCGCGGTGTCGCTGATCTTCACCCGCTCCAGTACCAACGACAGCGCTTTGCCCCGGCGCACGTCGCCGTAAACGGCGGCGGCCATACCCGAGCGGACGAGCTGGTCGTAGTACGCCTGCGGCGCCATGCCGACCTGCCGGGCGCGGTGGACGATCTCGTGCCCGAACTCGTCGTCGCTGACCTGGATGTCCTCGGCCTCGGCGAGCGTGTCGAGGACGAGCTGGATGCGCACTCCCTCGGCCGCCGCGGCACGCAGCTCCTCGTCGAGCTGCTCCTCGGACTTCCCCTCGGCGGTCAGGTACTCCTCCAGCGAAGTGCCGATGCGCTGCAGCTCGTCGGTCATCGCCTGCTTGCGGTGCTCGACCTCCTCGCGCACCACACCCTCCGGTGCCGGCACCTGGGCGCGCTCGACCAGCTCGGCCAGAGCCTTGTCGCGGGCCTGGTAAAGCTGCTCGGCCCGGCGCAGCCGGGTCAGGTACTCGCGGCGCTCGGCCCGCAGCTCCTCGAGCGTGTCGAACTCGCTGGCCATCTGCGCGAACTCGTCGTCGAGCGGCGGCAGCTGCTTCTCCTTGACCGTGCGCACCGTCACCGACACTTCGGCGTCGCGCCCGGCGTACTCGCCGCCCACGAGCTGGCTGGTGAAGGTCCTGGTCTCGTCAGCGGACATGCCCACGAGCACGTCGTCGAGGCCGGGCAGCAGGCGCCTGCTGCCCACCTCGTGGGAGATGTTGGTGGCCGAGCCGCCGGGCACCTCCTCGCCGTCCACCGTCGCCGCAAGGTCGATCTGGACGTAGTCGCCCTCCTGAGCCGGGCGCTGCACCGTCTTCAGCGTGGCGAAGCGTTCGCGCAGGGCGTTGATCTGCTCGTCGACCTGCTCATCGGTGACCGTCACCTCGTCGACGGTGACCTCGATCGTGGACAGGTCCGGCAGGGTCAGGTCCGGCCGCACGTCGAGCTCCGCGGTGAACTTCAGCGGCTGGCCGTCGGCGAACTCGAGGTTGCTCACCTCGGGCCGGCCCAGCGACTTGACGTCGTGCTCCCGGATCGCCGCGAGGATCTGCTGCGGGATGGCGTCGTTGATCGCCTCGGTGAGCACCGTACCGCGCCCGAACCGCTGGTCGATGACGGCCGCCGGCGCCTTGCCGCGCCGGAAGCCCGGGATGTTGACCTGCTGGGCGATCTCCCGGTACGCCTTCTTGAGGCTCGGCTCGAGCTCCTCGAACGGCACCTCGATGGCGAGCCGCACCCGGGTCGGGCTCAGGGTCTCGACGGTGCTCTTCACAGGCGTACTCCTTGAGAGATTGGTCACGACGGAATTGATCTTGCTGCGGCGGACCCGATCGAGTCTAGGCCGGACCCGCCCGGCGGCCAGTCGGGGTGGCGGGATTTGAACCCACGGCCCCTCGCTCCCAAAGCGAGTGCGCTACCAAGCTGCGCCACACCCCGTAGCGACAGTGAAGTCTAAGCGGCGTACGTCCGGTTGTGGCGCTTCGGGTCCGCCGGCCCGTACGCGGTGCCCACTGTCGAGGATACGACCCGCGGGGCGGGCTGCGGAATTCAGGAACATTAAGGCGGTTTGGGGCCTTTGGTGGGTGGGCGGGACCCGCGTCACCTCCCCCATACGTCCGCCGGCGCGTCTCGGTAATCTAGTGACCACGCCCGGGACGACCGGGCGACGCGGCCGTAGCTCAATGGCAGAGCCTCAGTCTTCCAAACTGAAGGTGCGGGTTCGATTCCCGTCGGCCGCTCGGTGTAGTGGCCCAGGTCAGGCCCGGTAGCCGACCTGGGCCGAATTCGTCTATCACCCTCCTGGCCACGTGCCCGCCTGCCTGCCGTCACCAGCGGTCGGCCGCCTCGGCGCCCGGTGGCACGCCCTCGGCCATGCTTTGCGCCCTCGCCGCGCCGGCCGCGCGAGCACCGCGGCCGGCGCGACCACGTCCGCGGCCGGCAGGTCGGCCGACGAGTTTCCACGAATTCCCTTCACGCGTGCGTGCCCTCGGCTGGCGTGGGTAGCCGTAGGGAGTCGGGTCGCCGGTTGAGGTGAAACGGCGGACGTGAAGGAAGGACTCAGATGACGCAGAGGAAGAGTTCCGGCTCGCCTTCCGGCGGCCAGGAGTCCACGATGCAGACCGTCCGGGAACAGACCTCGGACATCGGCCACACCGTGATGCAGGCCGGCGGCAAGGTGACGCACGCAGCGGTCGACCAGGGCAGGGGGCTCGCCGCGCAGACCGGCCGGCAGGCCCGGACCGTGCTCGACGAGGCGTACGCGCGGGTCCGGGCGGAGGCCGACGCACAGCAGAAGCGCATCGCGGAGCGCCTGCACATGCTCGGCAACGAGCTGCAGGAGATGTCGAACCGAGCCGGGCAGCAGGACATGGCCACGAACCTGGTCCGCCAGGCGTCGGGCACGGTGCACCAGGTGGCCGACTGGCTGCAGCAGCGCGAGCCCGGCGCCGTCGTCAACGAGGTGCGCGACTACGCCCGTCGCCATCCGGGGATGTTCCTGGCCAGCGCGGCGATCGCCGGCATGCTCGCCGGGCGGCTGACGAAGAACCTCGCACCCACCGACGGCATGGCAGCCCGGCACGACGGCCAAGGCCAGCAGCCGGCCCAACCGCCACCGGCCGCCGGCACCAGCCCGCCACCCACGCACATCGAACCGGCGCAGCCGTCGCCGACGACCGGTGGCCAGTCCGTCCACGCGCCTGGCTGAGCGTCTGCAACCGCGAGGCGAGGTGAGGTGAGAACGTGAATACGCAATCCTCGAGCGCCACCAAGACCATCGACGTGTCGCAGGCGTCCGTCGGCGACCTGCTCGGTGAGGTCACCCGGGACATGTCGCTGCTGGTTCGGCAGGAGGTCGAGCTGGCCAAGGCCGAACTGCGGCAGGAGGCGACCCGAATCAGCCAGGTGGCCAAGACCGAGATCCGCGAAGAGGGGAGCAAGGCCGCCAAGGCCGCCGGCGCGTCCGCGGCGGCAGCTCTCGCCGTGGCCATGGTGGTGCTGTTCCTGTCGCACGCCCTGTGGTGGGGGCTCTCCAACGTCATGGACCAGGGCTGGGCAGCGCTCATCGTCGCCGCCATCTGGGCGGTGATCGGGGCAGTCCTGTTCGGCGTCGCGCGCAACCGGATCAGACAGATACGCGGCCTGCCCCGGACGACGCAGGCCGCCCGGGAGGCACCCGGCGGGTTCCGGGGCCACTGATACCTCGGGCCGCCCGTCGACGCCGCACACCCTGGCTGCCGGCCGAGCGACCCCAGCGGAAAGACGACCCAGCACGAGAAGGATGAGGCGATGACCAGGAGTACCGATCAACTCCGACAGGACATCGAGAAGACGCGCCGCGACCTGAGCTACGACGTGGCCGCGCTGACCAACAAGGTCAGCCCACAGCGGATCATCGGGGAACGGGTGGACCGGGTGCGCGGCGCCTTTCGTAGCGTGAAGGACAAGGTGATGGGCACAGCGTCCGACATCGGGCACACGGGCAGGGCCATGACCTCCTCGGCCGCGCACCAGGTGGGGACCACGACCGCGGAGCTCGGGGAGGCCGGCCGGTCCATGGCGTCCTCCACTGCGCACCGCATCGGGGACACGGCCAGCGCGGCGACCCACCGGATCGGCGACACGGCGGCGTCGGCGAGCCACCGGATCGGCGACATCGCGAGATCCGCCGGCCAGATGCCGCGCCAGCAGATGCAGGGCAGCCCTCTGGCCGCCGGGCTCATCGCCTTCGGTCTCGGCGCGCTGATCTCCTCCATGTTCCCGACGACACCGCGCGAGCAGCGCATCGCGGGACGGATGCTCGACGAGGCGTACGAACGCGCCGGCGGGTTCCGGCAGCAGGCCATGGGCGCTGCGCAGCACGTCCGCCAGGACGTGGCGGAGTCGGTGCGGCACGCCGCGATGGAGGCGGCGAAGTCGGCGAGCCACGGCGCGGCGGAGGTGCTCCGCGAGGGCCGGTCGGCGGCGCACGACCTGCGGATGCAGGCCCACGAGACCCGGGAAGCCGCGCGCCGCTCCTGACGCCGGACCGCTGAGCGCGTTCGGCTCCTGACGCGGACGCGGGGCGCCCGCGCCGACTGGCGCGGGCGCCCCTACGATCTCGCCGTGGCGGAGATCGGGGCGCTGCTGGGCGCGGACGAGCAGACGGCGGCGTGGCTCGCCCACCTCGACGAGATCGGCGAGCCGGACCTGGAGCTCACGCTGCCGTCCGCCGCGGACCTGCCCGCGGTGCTTCTCGACCTCGCCGTGCCCCACGAGGAGATCGACGATCTCATCGCGCTGCTGCCGGCCGTCCGCACCGCGGAGATCGCCTGGCTGCTGCGGCGCTGCGGGCACTCGCTCGTCCGCGCGATGGGCGCGGTGCAGGAGCCTCCGTCGACCCCCCGCCTCCCCGCCGACCTCGGCGCGCTCGCGCGCTACTTCTACCTGTACGTCTTCGTGGCGGTGCTGCCGCACGTGCGGGCGTTCCACCGGTCCCGGCAGATCCCCGACGACGTGTCGCGGCTGACCCTGTCGGACACCGGCCGCAAGATGGCTGTCCATCGCCGGCGGCACGGCGTCGGCGGGATCGACGCGCCGTGGCTGACGCGGCACTTCCGGGGGACGATCTACCAGCTCGGGCGGCTGCAGTTCGAGCTCGCCACCCTCGACGAGCGGACCGGGGAGGCGATCCGCGCGACCGGCGCGCCGTACGGCCCGGGCAGCCCGGTGCTCTCCGTACACATCCCGGAGTTCTGCGGGCCGCTAAGTCCCGAGGCCTGCGACGACGCGTTGCGGCGGGCGAGGGAGTTCTTTCCCCGGCACTTCCCCGAGGAGCGCTACGACCTCGCCTACTGCCAGTCCTGGCTGCTCGACGAGCAACTGGCGAGGTTCCTGCCCGAGACGTCCAACCTGGTCCGCTTCCAGCGCCGGTTCCAGCCGCTGTACCGACCGGACACCGAGGACCACACCGTGCTCGAGTTCGTGTTCGGGCGCGTTCCGCCCGATCTCGCCGATCTGCCCCGGCGCACGAGCCTGCAGCGGGCGGTCGCCGACCATCTGGCGGCTGGCGGGCGCTGGTACGGCGGCGTCGGCTGGCTGCCGCTGTAGGCGGGCCACCGCCGGCAGCCGGCCGAACCGCAGGGCTGGGCCCGGCCGCGGTTCAGGCCAGGCCGCGCAGCCAGGCGACCGCGTCGACGATCCACGTGGTGCGGCGCAGGTACTCGACCCCGACGGCCACGAGGAACGCCCCGGTGGCCAGGTGCGACGGCCAGGCGCTGCGGCGGGCGCGGCGAAGCCAGCGCTCGAGCAGCATGCGGCCGAGCAGTCGGGACAGGGTGAAGACTCCGGCGGCGACGAGCAGGACGAGGACGAAGGCGAGCACGGGCACCGCGAAACCCTCACCGCGTTCGGAGATCGCCCAGATACCCCAGCAGACGAACGCGAACAGCGCGCCGAGGCCCGTCCACTCCCAGCCCCGGGTGAGCTGGCGCAGCTGGTAGCGCAGCGGCGGCCGGGGCGCGGGCGCGGCCCCGGGCCAGGTGGCCACCGGTGTCGGCTCCACCACGCGCGCGGCTGGCTCACGCCGCTGGACCGCTGCCACACCGGGACGAAAGGCCGGCGTAGTCGGCGGACCGAGCGGCGCGGTCGGTGACTCAGGCGGCGCGGTCGATGGCTCAAGCGGCACGGTCGGTTCGGTGGATGACTCCCTGCGCTGCATCGCCCTCTCCTTGGACCAGCAAGCTCCGAGGGTAGCCGCCGGGGAAAACAGTCGCTGAACGTCGCAGGCGTCCGCTAGACAGACGGAATGCATGACTCCCTCCCGCTGCGGGTAGCGACCCCCGACGACTGGGATACGATCTCCCGCCTGCTCGCCACCGCCTTCAACGAAGACGTCGACCCGGACCTCGACCGTGCCGAGCGCGCCACCTACGAACCGGACCGCACGCTCGTCATCGCCGACGGTGACACGCTCGTCGGCGTCGCCGGGGTGTTCACCCGCGACATGACCGTGCCGGGCGCGGTCGTCCCCGCGGCGCACGTGACGATGGTCGGCGTCGCCCCCACCCATCGCCGCCGCGGCCTGCTGCGCCGCCTGATGCATCGCCAACTGCGCGACGTGTACGACGCACGGCGCGAGCCGTTCGCGGTGCTGTGGGCCAGCGAGGGTCGGATCTACCAGCGCTTCGGGTACGGGCTCGCGACGACCAAGCTCTTTTTGGAGATCGACACCAGGGAGGTGCGGCTGGCCGAGCCGGAGAGGTTCTCACCCGGCCGGCTACGCCCGGCACAGCCGGCCGCGGTCCAGGCCGAACTGGCCAGGGTGTACGACCAGGTGCGCGGCGGGCGGCCCGGCTGGAGCAGCCGCGACGAGCGCTGGTGGGGGTACGTGCTCGCGGACGTTGCGTCGCGCCGGCACGGGGCGACCGAGATGCGCGCGGTGCTGCGCGAAGGGCCGTCCGGTGTGGACGGCTACGCACTGTGGCGGGTGAAGAGCTCGTGGGACCACGACGGCCCGAACGGCGAGGTGCGGGTCCGGGAGGTGGTCGCGGGCGACTGGAGCGCCTATGTCGACCTCTGGCGTTTTCTCCTCTCGGTCGACCTGACCCGGACCACGGTCTACTCGTTCGGTGCCGTGGACGAGCCGCTGCTCCACCTCGCCAACGAGCCGCGCCGGCTCGGCGCCCGGCTCGGCGACGCGTTGTGGGTCCGCATCGTCGATCTCCCGGCCGCGCTGGCCGCCCGCCGGTACGCCGCCGACGTCGACGTGGTGCTCGAGGTCACCGACGACCTGCTGGTCGAGAACACCGGACGGTGGCACCTCGTGGCCGGCGGCGCGCTGCACCCGCACCGACGCGCCGGCCGACCTCGCCTGCGATGTCTCCGCGCTCGCCGCGGCGTACCTGGGCGGGGCGTCGCTGGGCGCGCTCGCCGCGGCCGGACGGGTGGTCGAGCGGCGGACCGGCGCGCTCGCCGACGCGAGCGCCGCGTTCGGCTGGCACCGGGCCCCGTCGGCCGTGGAGATCTTCTGAGGCCAGCGGTTACCGTAAGGCGCCCGGCCGCCGGTCGACGGCGGGCGCGGGCAGCCAGGTAGGCAGGAGGTCAGGCGATGGCGGAACCCGAGCGCCGACGGCGGAGGGTACGACACTCGGGCTGGTCGGCCATCGAGCGCGAGGCGCCGCGCCGGGCGGCCGAGGTCGACTCGCCCGAGCCGGCTGCATCCGCCGAGACCGTCCGCTCGGTCGGGAGAGTCTCCTCGGCCGAGACGCCGCCGGTGCACGACCCGGAATCGGAGTCGGGTGCCCGCCCGGGCGGCGACGATCAGACCGAACGCGGGCTGCGTGGGCTTATCGGGGCGGGCGCGTCCCAGGTCAGCCCCGGGGCCGCGCTGCGGGCACGGGACGCGGCGCGCCCGACGGACGCGGATCTGGCGGCCGCCGAGGCCGGCCTCGTCATCGTGCGCCGGGGCTGGGTGCCGCGCACCCCGCTCACCCGCTGACGTGCCGGCCGCCGCGCGCGCCCGCCGCCGGAGGGTCAGTCGGGCAGCACCGGTGGGATGCCGGTCCGCTCGTACTCGGCGACCTGCGCGATCCGCCGGACGTGCCGTTGCGCACCGGAGAACGGCGTGGCGAGGAAGGTCTCGACGATCGAGGTCGCCTGGTCGAGGGTGTGCAGGCGGGCGCCCACCCCCACCACGTTGGCGTCGTTGTGCTCGCGGGCCAGCCGCGCTGTCTCCTCGCTCCACGCCAGCGCCGCCCGTACCCCGGGTACCTTGTTCGCCGCGATCTGCTCGCCGTTGCCCGAGCCGCCGATCACCACGCCGAGGCTGCCCGGATCGGCGACCACCCGCAGGCCGACCTGCACGCTGTACGCCGGGTAGTCGTCGTCCGGGTCGAACGCGTGCGGCCCGATGTCGACCACCTCGTACCCCTGCTTGGTCAGGTGGCTGGCGAGGTGCACCTTCAGTTCGTAGCCGGCGTGATCGGATCCCAGGTAGACGCGCATGGGCGGAGTCTGTCAGATCTCGGCCAGGACCAGTCCGGCGCGGGCCTTCGGTGTGAACCACGTGCTCTTGCGGGGCATCTTCTGCCGGGCGAGGTTGACCGTCACGAAGTCCTCGACAGCCACCGCAGCGATGAGCACCGCCAGGTCGGCGCGGCCCACGTCCACCTCGGTGGCGAGCCAGCCGGCAGGGTAGTCGCCGCCGACGTAGGTGATCCGCTTGTCGCCCGGGTCGAGCCCCAGCACATCGCGCAGCAGCACCCGCTCCACCAGCGTGTGGTCCAGGCCCTCCACCGGGTCCGCGGCGGCGGGCCGGGGCAGGCGCACCGCCCAGGCCCGGCCGCGCCCGGCGTACAGGTGCACGACGCCCCGCCGTGTCGGCACGGCCGGGGGCGGGACGATCGTCTCGACCAGCGCGCCGGCGGCCGTCAGGCGCGCGGGGAGTTCGTGCGCGGCGACGGTCAGGTCACTGACCAGGCGGTTGTACGGCTGGATGGTCACCGACCCGGGGGTGGTGACCACGGCCAGGAAGCGCGGCAGCCCGGCGATCTGCGCGGCCAGGCTGCGGTGGTTGCCGTCGGCCACCACCAGCTCGCCGCCGCCGGCGAGCGCGCACAGCTCGTCCTGTCGCGGGCCCGGGCCGACCAGCCAGATCGCGTGGGTCCGACCGGCCTGGTCGGTGTCGGTCGCGGCGGGCGGCCCGGCCTGCTCGCACACGGCCGCGAGCGCGGCCTGCAGCTCGTCGCCCCGCGTTGTCTGCAGCAGGAGCACGGGCGAGAGCAGGTGCCGCGTGGCCTCGGCGAGGGCCACCCGCTCGCGGACCTTCTCGATGAACACGTCCTCGTTGCGGATCACGAGCCCCGGCTCGCTCGGGGACGTGGAGATCTGGTCGGTGTCGACCATGGCGAACAGCCCGTACGCCGGCTGGCCCGCGCCGTCGGGCGCGGTGATGCGGTACGCCACGACGACCCGCTCGGCGGGCACGTACCGCCCCGCCCGCTTCGCCTCGGCCAGTCGGGCGACCGCGGCCGGCAACGCCTCCGTGAAGCTGCTGCCGACCGACTCCGGCGCCCGGTGCGGCATCTCGATTGCGAGCGCGCTGGACGGGTTCGCCTCGATGATCGCGGTGATCTCCGCGTCGTCAGCGAACTCGTCGTAGTTCTGCGCGCCGGTGCCGCCGGTGGTGATCCAGGCGCGCTCGATCGGGTGCACGACCGCCATGTGCGCTGACGTTACCGGGCCCCGGCTCAGTCGAAGCTCGGGCCGACGTCGCGCGTGCGCTTGATCTCATAGAAGCCGGGGGTGCCCGCGACGAGCAGCGTCCCGTCCCAGAGCTTGCCCGCCGCCTCCCCCTTGGGAGCCGGGGTGACCACCGGGCCAAAGAAGGCGATCGTCCGGCCGTCCGGGCCGGGCACGTGGATCACCGGTGTCCCCACATCGAGGCCGACCGGCGCCATCCCGCGCTCGTGGCTGGCGCGCAGCGCGGCGTCGTGCTCGGTCGACTCGGCCGCCTGGGCGAGCGACGGGTCCAGCCCGACCTCGGCCAGCGCGTCCCCGTACAGGTCCGCGCCGAGCTCGCGCTTGTCGAGGTGGATGCGGGTGCCGAGCGCGGTGTAGAGGTCGCGCAGCACCGGCTCGCCGTGCTTGGCGGCGGCCGCGATGCAGACCCGGACCGGGCCCCAGGCCCTGTCCATCAGCGCCCGGTACTCCGGGGGCAGGTCGCGGCCCTCGTTGAGCACGGACAGGCTCATCACGTGGAAGCGCACCCGCACGGGGCGTACCCGCTCGACCTCCAGCAGCCAGCGGGAGGTGATCCAGGCCCACGGGCAGACGGGGTCGAACCACATATCGGCGACGGTCGGCTCGCTCATGCACACCTCCGGTGAGACGTCCTGTCCATCCTCGCCGATCGGCGACGGCGTACGGCGGCGGCCCTCGCCGACAATCCCGCTCTAGTCGCCCGCCTGACCGCGTGCGCGGCGGCGCGACGTGGAACACTCCCCCTGGAACGACGCGATGGGATGGAGACGACTGCCGTGGCCGGAACGCGCAACCTGACCCAGGTCGAGGCCGCCGAGCGCGCCCGCCTGCTCGACGTGACCTCGTACGACATCACTCTGGACCTCACCGACGGGGCCGGCGGGCCGGGCGAGCGGACGTTCCGGTCCACCACGCGGGTGGAGTTCCGCTGCGCCGAACCGGGCGCGAGCACCTTCATCGAGGTGGCCGCCGAGCGGATCCGCTCGGCCACGCTCAACGGTGCGCCGCTGGACACCTCCGACTGGGCGCCGGAGCGAGGGCTGACGCTGCCCGGCCTGGCCGCGGAGAACGTCCTCGTCGTCGACGCCGACTTCCTCTACTCGACCTCCGGCCAAGGGCTGCACCGCAGCGTGGACCCGGTGGACAAGGAGGTGTACCTGTACAGCCAGTTCGAGACCGCCGACGCGCAGCGCGTGTACGCGTGTTTCGACCAGCCCGACCTCAAGAGCGTCTACACGTGGCACGTGCTCGCGCCCGGGCACTGGCGGGTCATCTCGAACATGCCGGTCGCCGCGGTCGAGCCGGGGCCGGTCGAGGGCACGCAGGTCACCCACTTCGCACAGTCGGTGCGGATGAGCACGTACATCACCGCGCTGTGCGCCGGGCCGTACCACGAGGTCCGTGAGGTGCACGACGGCATCGACCTCGGGGTCTTCTGCCGGGCGTCGATGGCCCAGTACCTGGACGCCGACGACATCCTGCTCATCACCCGCCAGGGCTTCGACTTCTTCCACCGGGAGTTCGGCGTCCGCTACCCGCTGCCCAAGTACGACCAGGTCTTCGTGCCCGAGTTCAACGCCGGGGCGATGGAGAACTTCGGCTGCATCGTGCACGCGGAGCAGCACTACATCTTCCGCTCCCAGGTCACCGACTTCGAGTACGAGCAGCGCGCCAACACGATCCTGCACGAGATGGCGCACATGTGGTTCGGCGACCTGGTGACCATGCGCTGGTGGGACGACCTGTGGCTCAACGAGTCGTTCGCGGAGTGGGCCTCACACTGGTGCAACTCCAACGCGACCCGGTTCACCGACGCCTGGACCACCTTCCTGTCACTGCGCAAGGTCTGGGGCTACCGGCAGGATCAGCTCTCCTCCACCCACCCCGTCTACTGCGAGATGCCCGACGTCGAGGCGGTGGAGGTCAACTTCGACGGCATCACCTACGCCAAGGGCGCGAGTGTGATCAAGCAGCTGGTGGCGTACGTGGGGTTGGACGCCTTCCTCGCCGGGCTGCGGGCCTACTTCGAGCGGCACGCCTGGGGCAACGCCACCTTCGACGACCTGCTCTCGGCGCTGGAGACGGCGTCCGGGCGCGAGCTGCGCGAGTTCGCCGCGCAGTGGCTGGAGACGGCGCAGGTCAACACGCTGCGGCCGGCGGTCTCGATCGGGGCGGACGGCCGGTACGAGTCGGTCGCGGTGCTGCAGGAGGCGCCGGCGGACTATCCGACGCTGCGCACGCACCGCATCGGCATCGGGCTGTACGACCTCACCGGTGACGGGAAGCTGGTCCGGCGGGACCGGATCGAGATCGACGTGAGCGGCGAACGGACCGAGGTGCCGGCGCTCGTCGGCGTACCCGCGCCGGACGTGCTGCTGCTCAACGACGACGATCTGACGTACGCGAAGCTGCGCCTGGACGAGCGGTCAATGGAGACGGTGGTACGCCACATCGCCGGCTTCGCCGACCCCCTCGCCCGCGGCCTGTGCTGGAGCGCGGCCTGGGACATGGTCCGCGACGCCGAGCTGGCGGGGCGGGACTACGTGGCGCTCGTGCTCGCCGGGCTGCCGGCCGAGACGGACATCAACCTGGTCACCGCGGCGCTGCGCCACGTGCCCACGGTGCTGTCGTTCTACGTGGACCCCGCGTGGGCGCCGGGCGGCTGGCAGGCACTCGCCGAGACCGCGCTGGCGGCGGTACGCGCGGCCGAACCGGGGTCGGGCTTCCAGCTCGCCTGGGCCCGCGCGTACGCCTCGGCCGCGCGCGGGGATGCGGACCTCGCGCTGCTGCGGGCGTGGCTGGACGGGCGGGAGGTGCCCCCAGGACTCACGATCGACACCGAGCTGCGCTGGCTGCTGCTGCAGGCGCTGGTAGCGAACGGGGCGGCCGGGCCGGACGAGATCGAGGCCGAGCTGGACCGGGACCGGACCGCCGGCGGCGAGCGCCAGGCCGCGGTGGCCCGGGCGCTGGTGCCGACGCCCGAGTCGAAGGCGGAGACGTGGCGGCGCCTGGTCACCGACCACGAGCTGCCCAACTGGCTGGCCCGGGCGATGCTGCAGGGCTTCCAGCACCCCGCGCAGGTGGAGCTCACCGCGCCGTACGCGGCGCGTTACTTCGAAGTGGTCGCCGACGTGTGGGCGCACCGGGACAGCGAGCCGGCGCAGGAGTTCGCGATGCTGGCGTACCCGAGCTTCCAGGTCAGCGAGCAGACGGTCGCCGCGACCGACGCCTGGCTCGCGCAACCCGACCACCCGGCTCCCCTGCGCAGGTTGGTCGCCGAGGGCAAGGACGGCGTGGTGCGAGCGTTGCGGGCGCGCGCGAAGGATTCGGCGCGGTAGGCACGGGACCGGGCGTTGCGGGTGCCCGCGAGTCACGGGTTCGGCAACGTCGGGTGTGTCCGGGTTGCGTCCGGAACCGCGGTCGGCGACACCGCGCTGTGCCGACCGTATCGATGACAGAGGCCGGTTGTGGATGACGGGGCCCGTCGGCCGGGCCGGCCCGCCTGCGCGTCACGCACGCCCTGACCGTTCACCAGCGCCACCACCGCGCCGGAACGCCGGCGTCCCCTGGTCTCTCCGGGCTGCACTCGATGCGCAGTATATCCATATTTGTCCGGTATTCTTGATAGCCGGTGAGTCACCCGGTTGTCGGGATCGTCCCTGGATATCCCGCTGTCGAGCCGGCGATCGAGGCGTGGCACACATGATCAAATGATTGGCGGGCCGGATTCGCGGAATCGCCGGGCCCCCCGGCCTGTTGAACCCTCCCGTGCGCCCGCGCACCCCGCGCCGGGCGTTCTTTCCCGGCCCGCGCACCTCGCGCCGGGCGTTTCTTGTCCTGGCCCGCGCACCCCGCGCCGGGCGTTCTTTCCCCGGCGGCATCTCGATCGCGACCCGCGGTCTGGAGGTGCCGTCCCGTACGGGAGGTAGAGACTTCATGAACCTGTTCAAGCAGTGGCTTTCCGATATCAAGCAGGATCCGATCATCCGCAAGGCCGCGCTGAGCGTGGCCGGGCTCGCGGTGGCGGGCGGCGCGATCGCCGGTCCGGCGACGGCCGCTGGTGTGGAGCCGACTCCGGTCCAGACGGCCACCGCGGTGGTCCAGAACGAGGCGGTGGTCCAGAACGAGCCCGCCGCGCCGCGCGCGAAGGCGCTGGACTACCAGTACCAGGCCCAGGAGAACTTCTACTACTGCGGCCCGGCCGCGACCCGGATCGCGCTGACCGCCCTCGACCGCGCGCCTAGCCAGGACGAGGTCGCAAAGCACCTGGGCACGACCGTCAACGGCACCAACTCCGCCGAGGACGTCACCCGGGCGCTGAAGGAGATGGGCGGCAAGGACTACCGGACCGTCTCCATCCCGGGCCCGCAGGCCTCGGACGATGAGACCAACCGGATGAAGTCCGACATCGTGCGAGCCATCAGCGACGGCCGCGCGGTCGTGGTGAACATCAAGGGCACCGCGATCGACACCGACGGGGACGCCCACTCGTACCCCGGTGGCCACTACCTGACCGTCGTCGGCTACGACGAGGACGGTGGCAAGGTGACGATCGCCGACCCGTACGACCCCAAGCGCGAGTACGTGATGACCATCGACACGGTCGCCGACTGGGCCGCCGAGCGCGGCTACTCCGCCTGACAGCGGCAAAGGGGGCCGGTCCGACCCAGGCCGGCCCCCTCGTCATCGTCAGGGCCGGCCCCGTGGGGCCGGCCCTGCATCGTCTTCAGACCCGCCTCAGACCTGCGGAGCCTTGCCCGCGTGCTCGGCGAGTTGAGCCAGACCCGCGACGATGCCGCCGGCGAGATCGCCGCCGCTGAACGCCGCCGTCATCGACAAAGCGGCGAGCTTGCAGTCACGGTCCGACAGCCGCTTGCGCGCGGCGGCACCGGTAACGATCTCCAGCACCCGCTGATTCGGCGAAACGGCGAGCAGCACCGACCGCGGCGGGTCGGGGAGTTTGGCGTGCAGCCTCTCGGCGTCCTCACGCACCGGCTCGTCCAGCTCGCCGACGTAGACGCTGAAGGTCAGGCCGGTGGACGTGTCGGCCATGCGCAGCGCCTCGTCCAAGCGCAGGAGCTGGCGCGTGGTGAACGGGCCGTCCAGGACGTCGGGGCGCCCGGTCAGGCCCCCCTCGGGGAGTTCACCAACGGTCACTTGCGCCTCCCACCTCCTGCGGGCCCTCCGTCAGGGCCGCGAGCAGTGGTCCCTCCACCGGCTCGCCGGCGTGCCCGGCGGGCAGCTCCCGCTGACCCGGGCGGTCCGGGAGGGCCGCCGCGCCAACCTTGCCGGCGAGGCGCTCGGGCGCCGCGAGGAACCACACGGGCCGGAACTCGAACGGCCTGCCCGGCCGGTACCGCTTGCTGTGCCGGGCGCTGCCGGCGAACACCAGCGCGGTGATCAGCAGAACCACGGCGACCGAGGGCACGAGCAGGATGAGCACCTCGGAAAGGGTGAAGGTCACTCCACGCCCCCTGGCGACACTAGGGACCACAAACCAACCGGCTTCACCGTATCGGAGGCCGCGCGGGCTCGCGTCCGAGGGGGTGAATCTGCTCGACCGCCGCGGCGACCGACAGCAGCAGCGCGTCCTCGCCGACGCGCCCGGCGAGCATCGCCCCGACCGGCAGGCCTTCCTCGGTACGGCCGACCGGCAGCGAGACGGCCGGCTGACCGGTCACGTTGAAGGCGGCGCAGTACGGCGAGAACCGCTTCTGCCGCGCGAAGTCCTCGGCCGGGTCGCCGGTCTCCGTGAAGTAGCCGATCCGGGCCTGCGGCACCGCGAGCGTGGGCGACAGGAGCAGGTCGAATCGCGCCAGGGACCGCAGCGCGCGACGCACCTCGGCCTGGATCGCCGACAGGTCCGCCAGAAGCTGCCAGGCCGGCACCCGCGCACCCCGCTCGCGCATCCACCGGGTCAGCGGCCGCAGCCGGTCCTGCCGGCCGGGCGGCACCAGCGACTGGGTGGCCAGCACGGCCCACACGGTGTCGAACCGCTGCTCGAGTTCCGGATCGAGCAGGCCGGGCACGTCGACGACCTCGTGACCGGCGCGCGCCAGGATGTCGGCCGCGGCATCCGCCGCGGCCAGGCACGCGGGGTCGACCGGGGTGTCCGCGAGCATCGGCGCGGTGAACCGGGCGACGCGCAGCGGCCGCTCGCACGGCCGTCTTGCCGCCGCCAGGAAGCCGCCGTCTGGCCGCGGCGGCGCCGGGTAGGGTTCGCCCGCCTGGGGTACGGCCATCGCGTCGAGCAGCGCGGCGACGTCGGCGACGGTGCGACCGAGCACCCCGTTGCTCGACAGGCCGAAGCCACCGAAGCCCAACGGCCCGTTGCTGACCACCCCCCGGCTCGGCTTGAACCCGATGAGCCCGCAGACCGAGGCCGGGATACGTACCGACCCGCCGCCGTCGTTGCCGTGCGCCACCGGCACCAGCCCGGCGGCGACCGCCGCAGCGGCTCCCCCGCTCGACCCCCCGGCCGTGTTCTCGACGGCCCACGGGTTGCGCGCGGGCGGCGCCACGTCGCTCTCGGCGTGCAGCGACAGCCCGAACTCCGACGTCGTCGTCTTGCCCAGGCTGATCAGCCCGGCGGCGCGCAGCAGCCGTACCACGTCCGCGTCGACCGTCGGGACGAAGTCGGCGAAGGCCGCCGAGCCGAAGGTGGTCCGTACCCCGGCGGTCGGCGTCAGATCCTTGATCGCGGTCGGTACGCCGAACAGCGGGGGCAGATCCTCTTCGGTGCGCAGCGCCTCGTCGGCTACCCGGGCCTGCTCGCGGGCGGCGTCGGCGGTCACCGTGACGAACGCGCCGATCGCCTCGCCGTACGCCTCGATGCGGGCCAGATGGTGCTCGACCAACTCGACGGCGCTGACCTCGCCGCGCCGCAGCGCGGCCGCCTGCTCGAGGGCGCTGAGCTCATGGAGGTGCGCCACAGGCACACAGTAGCGTTGGCGGCGTGACAGACCTGCTCCCCCGCGCGCACGCGCTCGACGCCGCCGATCCGCTCGCCCCCTTCCGGGACCGGTTCGTCATCGCCGACGACGACCTGGTCTACTTCGACGGCAACTCGCTGGGCCGCCTGCCGATCTCGACACGGGACCGGCTGCGCCAGGTCGTCGACGTGGAGTGGGGCGAGGACCTGATCCGCGGCTGGGACCGGTGGATCGACCTGGCCCGCGAGGCCGGGGACGTGCTCGCCACCGGCGTGCTCGACGTCGCCCCGGGCGAGGTGGTGGTCAGCGACTCCACCAGCGTCAACCTCTACAAGCTGGCGGCCGCCGCGCTCGACGCCCGGCCCGGCCGTCGCGCCATCGTCACCGACGACGACAACTTCCCGACCGACCAGTACGTCCTGCAGGGGCTCGCGGCCGCGCGCGGTCTGGAGCTGCGGGTCGTCAAGACCGACCTGGACACCGGCGTGACCCTGGAGCGGGTACGGGAGGTCCTCGACCCCGACGTGGCGCTGGTCTGCCTCTCGCACGTGGCGTACCGCTCCGGGGCCGTCGCCGACCTGGTCGGCATCACCGCGGCCGCCCATGACGTGGGCGCGCTGGTGCTGTGGGACCTGTGCCACTCGGCCGGCGCGGTGCCGACGCCGCTGCGCGAGGCGGGCGCCGACCTGGCGGTCGGCTGCACGTACAAGTACCTCAACGCGGGGCCCGGCGCCCCGGCGTTCCTGTACGTGCGGTCGGACCTGCAGCCGCAGCTGCGCCAGCCGATCTGGGGCTGGTTCGGCCAGCGAAACCAGTTCGACATGGCCGGCCAGTACGACCCGACGGACGGCATCGGCCGGTTCCTGGTGGGTACGCCGGGGGTGCTCGGGGGGTACGCGGTGCTGGAGGGCGCGCGGATCACCGCCGAGGCCGGCATCGCGGCGATCGCCGCAAAGGGCCGGGCGTTGACGTCGTACGCCGTGGCGTTGTTCGACGCGTGGCTCGCGCCGTACGGCTTCTCGCTCGCCTCCCCGCGCGACGCGGCCCGGCGGGGAGCGCACATCACCCTGCACCATCCGAACGCCTGGCAGATCTGCCAGGCGCTGAAGGCGGCGAAGGTCATCCCCGACTTCCGCACGCCCGACCGCCTGCGCATCGGCCTCGCCCCGCTGTATACCCGCTTCGTGGATGTTTACGAGGGTTTCGACCGACTTCGCGCGATCATGGCGAGCAGGGGGTACGAGGAGTTCCCCGCGGCCCGCTCGCGTGTCACCTGATTTCCTGACATAGGCCGGAATTTGGTGAGACGATCCTCGTGAGGCGCTACGTCGAGACGAGGAGGCGTGCACCGATGCGGAACGCCATGATCCGCGCCGGCACGATCGGCGCCACGGCGGTGGCCGGCGCCTGCGCCGCGCTCGCCGCCGCCGCGCCCGCGTACGCCAGCGCCGAATGGGTGGAGGTGTCCCCCACCACCGTCCGCGCGGGCTCCTCGGTGACGGTCCGCGCGAGCTGCGGCGACAACCTCAACCCCGCCAGAGTCACCTCGGGCGCGTTCGAGGACCAGCTTGCGGTGCCGCAGGACGGGGTCCTGGTCGCCACGGCCACCGTTCCGCCCGACAAGCGGCCAGACAGCTTCCTGGTGCGGGTCACCTGCCCGAACGGTCGAGCGGTCACCACCAAGATCCACGTGGTCGCCATGGCCGTGCCGGTCCGCGGCCCGGACACGGGTGGCGGCGGCCTTGCCGCCGGCAAGACCGGCGAAACGCCGAGCATCCTCGTCGTCGGGCTGGCCAGCCTGGCCGCGGGCGGCGTGCTCGCCGTCCTGCGGCACCGACGCCGCGGCGCCGAGTCGGCGGCCGATGACCACCTGGGACAGGGCATCTAGCGGCCACCGGGTTGGGGCGTCCGAGTGGGCACGGGGACCGATGGCACGGGGTGGGCGGTGCTGACCGCTGCGGGGACGACGCGCAGACAGACGCGGTGAGGCACAGGGAGGCGCGGTGAGACCGGGCCGTATGCGAGGCCTGATGGGACTCGTGGCCGCCCTGCTGGCCATGGTGGGGCTCTACGCCACCGGCGCCGGGCTCGGTCAGATCTCCGACTTCCTGCCCGCACTGCACCGGGTCACGCCGGCCGGGGCGGTCTCCGGGCTCGCCCCGTCCGAGCCGACGGAGATCGCGATCCCCGCGATCGGCGTGCGCGCACCGGTCCACCCGGTCGGGCTCACCGCCGACGGCGCGATCGAGGCGCCGCCCCTGGAGCGCAGCGGGGAAACGGGCTGGTACAACCGCGGCCCCACCCCCGGCCAGGACGGCCCGTCGATCATCGTCGGCCACGTCGACACCAGGGAGGGTCCCGCCGTCTTTGCCCGTCTCCACGAGCTGCGCCCCGGCGACGTCGTCGAGGTCACCCGCAAGGACGGACGCGTCGCCGTGTTCGAGGTCGAGGGCGTAGACCAGTTCGACAAGACCAACCTGCCGGTCGACCGGGTGTACGGGAAGGTCAAGCGCCCGGCGTTGCGCCTGATCACCTGCGGGGGCGACTGGGTCGGAGGCGACACCGGGTACGCCGACAACATCATCGTCTTCGCCTCGCTCGTCGAATCCCGCAGGGCGTAGTCCTCCGCCGCCCGGCCGGGACGGAGGACCGGGGCGTCAGGCGGCGGCGAGCGGACCGGACAGGTCTGCGGCGAGCGGACGCGGCAGGTCGAGCCAGTCCGCCCAGCGGGGGTCCGGGGTGCGGTGCCCCAGCACACGCCACGCGGCGCCCTTCGGCGCCGCGGGAGTGGTGTGCAGCCGCCAGCCGAGTTCGGCTGGGGTCCGGTCGCCTTTGATGTGGTTGCACCGGGCGCAGGCGGCCACCACGTTCTCCCAGACGTGGCCTCCGCCGCGGCTGCGCGGCAGCACGTGGTCGATCGTCTCGGCCGGTCCGCGGCAGTACGCGCAGCGCCAGCCGTCCCGCGCGAAGACGGCGCGCCGGGACAGCCCGATGTGGCTGCGGTAGGGCACCCGCACGTAGCGGGTCAGCCGGACGACGGACGGGACCGGCAGGGCCTGACGGGGACTGTGCAGGAAGCCGTCGCCGTCGGCGACGCACACCGCCTTGGCGGAGAGGACCAGGATCGCGGCTCGACGCACGGACACGACACACAGCGGCTCGTAGGTGGCGTTGAGGACCAGCACGCCCCCGTTCGCTGTGCGTCGTATGTCAGGCATCGCGCTCACCCTCCCGATGGTCTAGTGGCGGCTCCCGTCGCTCCTCGTGCCCTGCTGGTCGTTCCCGTCCTTGGCTGCCCGCCGCCAGCGCCCCGTGGCCGGCGCCGGGCTGCGCCTCTGAACAGCGAGACTACGCCCGGTCCCGGCACGACGCCGGGCCGGTGCACCCAATCGTCCCTGATAGATCTGAAGATTGCACGTACTATTCGCGGCGCCGTGGTGAACGCGACGGCGCCGCATTGCCGAGATGAGCGTTCTGCCCGGCTTGTGGTACGAAGGAGAACCGTGCGAGAGGCCCTCCCCATCCTTGCCGCGGAAGGCGCGCAAGTTGATTGCGGCAAGAGCGACCTGTGCCACTGGCTGTGGCGCGTGACGGGCCAGGCGTGGCTGGCGGAGAGCGGCGACGTGATCCTGGTCAAGCCGCTGCGCATCCTCATGATCATCCTGATCGCGATGATCGTGAGGTACCTGCTGCACCGCACGATCAACCGGCTGATCCGCTCGACGGCCGACGGCTCGATTCCCACGGTCCTCAGGCCGCTCAAGGAGCGGATGCCCACCGCGCTGCAGGCGGCGACGACGATCTTCGGGGAGCGGCGCCGGCAGCGGGCGGCCGCCATCGGCTCGGTGCTGCGCAGCTTCGTGACCGTGGTGGTCTACTCGACCGCCGCGCTCATGATCCTGGGCGAGCTCGGGGTGAACCTCGCCCCGCTGCTGGCGAGCGTGAGCATCGCCGGAGTGGCGCTGGGCTTCGGCGCGCAGAGCCTGGTCAAGGACCTCCTGGCAGGGTTGTTCATGCTGCTGGAGGACCAGTACGGGGTCGGCGACACCGTCGACCTGGGTGACACCTCCGGCGTGGTGGAGTCGATCGGGCTGCGGGTCACCACGGTGCGCGACAGCCGCGGCGTCGTGTGGTACATCCGCAACGGCGAGATCGTGCGGGTCGGCAACCGCAGCCAGGGCTGGGCCCGGGTGGTCGTCGACGTGCCGGTCGGTCTCGCCGCCGTCGACGAGGCCACCGAGGTGTTGCGCCGCGCCGCGGCCGAGCTCGCCGAGGATCCGGAGTACGCCCGCGACCTGATCGAGGGACCCGAGGTGCTCGGGGTCGAGGAGATCACGGCCGAGGGCGCGGTCATCCGGGCGACGGCGAAGACGGCGGCGGAGGCGCAGTTCCGGATCGGCCGGGAGCTGCGCCGGCGGCTGACCGACGCGATCGTCGCCTCGGGGATCGCGGCGCGGGCGGTGGCCGAAGCGCGCCCCGACCAGCCGTCGGGCGGGTGACGCCGGCGACGACGCGCCGATCCGCCACCCGTGCCGCGTGCGTTATGACCTGCGCTAGCGGGTTCTCGCCCGATCGGGCAGACTCGGCGTGGATCGACGTCGTTAACCTGCTCGATGGAGGTCGCCGGTGCCTGAAGAGGCAGCTGCCCCCGAGCGCCCGGCCACGTTCCGGGAGGTGTTCGCGAGTCGGGAGTACCGCTACCTGTTCAGCGCCACCCTGCTGTCCTGGTGCGGGGACTACCTGGCCAAGGCCGCGGTCACCGCGCTGGTCTTCGCGCAGACCCGGTCCGTCGTGCTCTCCGCGGCGGCGTTCGCGCTGAGCTACCTGCCGTGGGTCGCGGGCGGTCCGCTGCTGGCCGCGATGGCCGAACACCGCCCGTTCCGTACCGTCATGGTCACCAGCGACCTGCTGCGCGCCGGCCTGATGTGCCTGGTGGCGCTGCCGGGCATGCCGGTCCCCGCCATGCTCGCCCTGCTGTTCGCCACGGCGCTCGGCAATCCGCCGTTCGAGGCCGCCCGCTCGGCGGTGCTGCCCCAGATCCTCACCGGCGACCGGTACGTCGTGGGCCTGTCGCTGCACAGCAGCACGTCGCAGGTGGCCCAGCTCGCAGGATACCTGGGCGGGGCCGCTCTGGCGCCCTTCTACCCCCGGCTGGCGCTGCTGCTCAACGCCGCCACGTTCGTCGTCTCGGCCGCGCTGATCCGCTACGGGATCGCCGACCGCCGCCCGATCGGCCTGCCGGCACAGCGCCGGCGGCTGCTCGCCGAGACCGCGGACGGTTTCCGGGTGGTCTTCGGCACCCGCGTGCTGCGCGCGATCGCCGTGGTGGTGTTCGCATCGATGCTGTTCTCGATCGTCCCCGAAGGGCTCGCCGCGGCGTGGGCAGCGGAGCTGGCCGGCAGCGACTCCGCCCGCGGGTGGACCCAGGGCCTGATCATGGTGGCCAAGCCGTTGGGGGTGATCACCGGCAGCCTGACCGTCGCCCGGCTGATCCGCCCCGACCTGCGCCGGCGGCTCGTCCCGCCGTTCGTGGTGCTCGCGCCGCTGGCGCTCGTGCCCGCCCTGGCCGACCCCGGGGTGTGGGCGCTGGTGCTGATGGGGATGGTGTGCGGCGCCGCGATCGCCGGGATGCTGCCCACCGCCAACGGCCTGTTCGTACAGGCGCTGCCCGCCGGGTACCGCGCCCGGGCGTACGGCGTGATGCAGGGCGGGATGCAGGTGATCCAGGGCAGCGCGGTGCTGGTCACGGGTGTGCTGGCGGACCGGTTCTCGGTGCCCGCGGTGGTCGGGTGGTGGAGCCTCGCCGGAGCCGTGCTGCTGTTCGTCATCGTGCTGCGCTGGCCGGGTGGCGACGAGTTCGCGAAGGCGGCTGCGGCGGCCCGCGCCCTCGAGCGGGGCGCCGCCGGCACCGGCGGCGCCCCGCCTGTCGTCGGTCCGGCCCCCGCCCGCGTGCCCCCGCGCCAGATGGCGCAGACGGCGATGGACGGCCACCGCGGCGTGGCTGGCACCATGGAAAGGTGACCACCGCGCAGCCGACTTTCTTCGACCTGATCGGCGGCGAGCCCGCCTTCCGCAAGCTCGTCGACGAGTTCTACGCCGGCGTCGCCACCGATCCGCTGCTGCGGCCGATGTACCCGGAGGAGGATCTCGGACCGGCCGCCGAACGGCTGCGGCTGTTCCTCATGCAGTACTGGGGCGGCCCCCACACCTACTCCCAGCTGCGGGGTCATCCGCGGCTGCGGATGCGGCACGCGCCGTTCCGCATCGGGCCCGCCGAGCGGGACGCGTGGCTGCGGCACATGCGCCGCGCGGTGGACTCGCTGAACCTGCCGCCCGACCAGGACGCGACCCTGTGGGACTACCTGGAGCGGGCCGCGCACTTCATGGTCAACACGTTCGACGAGGCGTGAACGGTCCGGGCTCCCGTACCGGATCCCCAGGCATCCGCGGGAGCGCCTCTAGAGCAGCCCGCCGTCGTCGTGCAGCCAGTCGACGAACGTGGTGGCCACGGCGGCCGCGCAGTCGATCAGTTCGGCGAGCAGCGCGTCGTGGGACCCGGACCGCAGCGGAATCTGCATCTCGGCGTAGAGCGGGAGCTGTCCGCGCTCGGTGGGGTCGCCGACGTAGGCCTTGCAGAACCGGCGGGTGTGGTTCCACTCGTTGACCGAGCGGTACGCGCGATCGGCCCAGTCGGGCGGGACCGTGCCGTGCGGGCGGGCACGGATCACCAGGATCTCGTCCTCCGGGCCCTCGAGCGTGAAGAGCACCGCGTGCCGCTCCCACATCGCCAGCAGGCTGCCGTCGCCGTCGGCGAGGTAGCGGATGTTGAGCCTGTCGAGCGTCGCACCCAGCCGCTGCAGGGTGACCGGCCGCACCTGCTGCGCCATCGGCGACGGGGCCGATGAAAAACAGTCGAGTGTGGACAAATCCGATGATACGGCGCTGTCGGAGGACCGCTGTTGCGGCAGGTCCGTCCGAGGGGTCGCCTCCCGCCTGCGATTCCGCGTCGCGGCATCGCCGTCGGCCTGTCCGCCGCGCCATGGCCACCACGCCATCGTCCGCCACTCCTCGAGTCGCCCTGCCCTACACAACGGATCGGTACGCTAACAGTGCGTGGGATCCGAGCCCAGACGGTACCCGGATAGCCGATCCAAGGCATCCCCCCAACGGCCTCACGTGGATGATCGGCTTTTCTCGTTCATACGTTCAGCCGATCGGGTGTACGCCGAACGTTGATCCGGGGCGGTACCACGCAAGCCCATATTCTGCCGCAAGCCCGACATACCTTCCAGACACCACAACCCGGACCGGCGGCTCCTCAGCGCTGGCGGCCGGTCGCAGGAAACCCATCCGCATCACCGCTTGCACCAGTCGCTGGGGTACCTCGATCCGCTCGGCAGTGGCGGTCGTCACAGTGGGGTGCACCACAACCGCCACGTGGCCGAGCAGCGCGTCGCGTAAGGCACGCTCCCGCGGCCCACCCACGCCCGCAGCCGCGGACCGGACCGTCCGCTCGGCAGCCGCGGCCAGCCCGCGCACCGTCGCGGCGGGCAGCACCTCCACGACCTCGCCGCCGGGCGGCGGCAGCCCCCACCGCCACCGCGTGTCGAGCCGCGGCGGCAGGGTCGTGCCGCCCCGCCGCAGCGTGGTCATCAGCGCCCGGACCGCGACCGTGGCGTCGCCGACCGAGACCGACCCGGCGACCACCCGCGTGACCAGCACGTCGAAGGGCAGGTGGGCCCACAGCGCCACCCGGTCCTCGCCGACCGCGCGCAGCCGTACCACCCCGGTCGGGTCGAGCCGCAGCAGCCGCGCCAGGAACGCGCCCGCGTCCGCGGCGCCGGTCGGGTCCAGGCTCACATCAGCCATGGCTCCAGGAACGCCCGCTCGGCCGCCGACAGGCGCCGGGGCCGCCCGGCAGCGAGATCGAATGGCACGCACACCGAGCGGGCCCGGCTCGCGACCTCGTCGTCCGCGAAGAACTCGTAGGCGACGGTGAACCGCGACGGTCGGATCTCGGCCACCCACAGCTCGATGCGGCACCGCTGGGTGTACGACACCGGGCGCAGGTAGTCCACCTCGTGCCGGGCGATCACCACGCCCTCCTCGAACGACGTCACCCCCTGCGCCCGCGCGTGCGCGAACATCAGCGCGACCCGCGCCTCCTCGTAGAGCGTGAGGAACCGCGCGTTGTTGACGTGCCCGAACACGTCCATGTCCGACCAGCGCAGGGCGCAGTGGTGGACGAATCTGCGGCCCGCCCGGTCAGTCACGGGTGAGCTTGCGGTAGGTCACCCGGTGCGGGCGGGCCGCCTCGGGGCCGAGCCGTTCGATCTTGTTCTTCTCGTACGCCTCGAAGTTGCCCTCGAACCAGAACCACTTGGCCGGGTTGGTCTCGTCGCCCTCCCAGGCCAGGATGTGGGTCGCGACCCGGTCGAGGAACATCCGGTCGTGCGAGATCACCACCGCGCAGCCCGGGAAGTTCAGCAGCGCGTTCTCCAGCGACGACAGCGTCTCCACGTCGAGGTCGTTGGTCGGTTCGTCGAGCAGGATCACGTTGCCGCCGATCTTCAGCGTCAGCGCGAGGTTCAGCCGGTTGCGCTCGCCGCCGGAAAGCACGCCGCACGGCTTCTGCTGGTCCGGACCCTTGAAGCCGAACGCGGCGACGTACGCCCGAGACGGCATCTCCACCTTGCCCACCATCAGGTGGTCGAGCCCGTCGGAGACCACCTCCCAGACCGACTTGTTCGGGTCGAGCCCGGCCCGCTCCTGGTCCACGTACGACAGCCGTACGGTCTCGCCGATGCGCACCGTCCCGGAGTCCGGCTGCTCCAAGCCCACGATGGTCTTGAACAGCGTGGTCTTGCCGACACCGTTCGGGCCGATGATGCCCACGATGCCGTTACGCGGCAGCGAGAAGCTCAGGTCGTCGATGAGCAGTCGGTCACCGTAGCCCTTGCGCAGGTTGCTGACCTCGATCACCGTGTTGCCCAGGCGCGGGCCCGGCGGGATCTGGATCTCCTCAAAGTCCAGCTTGCGCGTCTTCTCCGCCTCCGCGGCCATCTCCTCGTAGCGCTGCAGGCGCGCCCGCGACTTGGTCTGCCGCGCCCGGGCGTTCGAGCGGACCCAGTCCAGCTCCTCCTCCAGGCGCTTCTTGAGCTTGGCGTCCTTGCGCCCCTGCACAGCGAGCCGTTCGGCCTTCTTCGCCAGGTACGTCGAGTAGTTGCCCTCGTACGGGTACACCTTGCCGCGGTCGACCTCGGCGATCCACTGCGCCACGTTGTCCAGGAAGTACCGGTCGTGGGTGACCGCGACGACCGTGCCCGGGTACTTGGCGAGGTGCTGCTCCAGCCACAGCACGCTCTCCGCGTCCAGATGGTTGGTGGGCTCGTCAAGCAGCAGCAGGTCCGGCTGCTCCAGCAGCAGCTTGCACAGAGCCACCCGGCGGCGCTCCCCACCGGAGAGCGTGGCGACGTTCGCGTCCGGTGGCGGGCAGCGCAGGGCATCCATCGCCTGCTCCAGCTTGGAGTCGATGTCCCACGCGTCGGCGTGGTCCAACTCCTCCTGAAGCTGGCCCATCTCGGTCATCAGCTCGTCGGAGTATTCGGTGGCCATCTGCTCGGCGATCTCGTTGAACCGCTTGAGCTTCGCCTTGGTCTCGGCGACGGCCAGTTCGATGTTCTCCAGGACGGTCTTGCTCTCGTCCAGCGGGGGCTCCTGGGCGAGCAGGCCGACCGTGTAGCCGGGCATCAGCCGGGCCTCGCCGTTGGTCGGCCGGTCCAGGCCCGCCATGATCCGCAGGAGGCTGGACTTGCCCGCGCCGTTCGGCCCGACCACACCGATCTTGGCCCCGGGCAGGAAGTACAGGGTGACGTCGTCGAGCACGACCTTGTCGCCGTGCGCCCGACGCGCCTTCTCCAGCGTGTAGATGTACTGAGCCACGTCCTAACTCTTCCCCGATAGTCCCCGAAAGGTGGCGACGGACCTCGCCGTCGCCGCGTGATTCGGGCCGCGTGCGCGAGCCCGGGTTCAATCCTCGTTCAATCCTCCCAGGCTCGCGGGCCGCCGCCCAATCCGCCCCCGCCTCGGGCGGTACGACTGGTGCGTGGTGAACCGGGGCCAGTAGACCTGGAATGTCCAAATCTCGCGGCTATTAGTAGGCTTGCGATGATGCCTGTCGTGCGATCGCTGGGGGTGGGGCGTGACGCAACGCAGCACGTTTGTCGTGGTCGCCAACCGTCTGCCCGTAGACGAGGTGATCACCGGCGACGTGCGGGAGTGGCGCCGCAGCCCCGGAGGACTCGTCACCGCCCTGCACCCCGTGCTCGCCGAACACCGCGGCGCCTGGGTGGGCTGGGCCGGCGGGGCCGGCCCCGCACCCGAGCCGTTTGAGGTGGACGGCATCCAGCTGCACCCCGTGCCGCTCTCCGCCGACGAGATCGAGCGGTACTACGAGGGGATGTCCAACGCCACGATCTGGCCGCTCTACCACGACGCGGTCGTGCCGCCGATCTTCCACCGGGTGTGGCGGGACGTCTACCGGGCGATCAACGCCCGGTTCGCCGACGTCGCGGCGGAGGTGGCGGCGCCCGGCGCGACGGTGTGGGTGCAGGACTACCAGCTCCAGCTCGTGCCCGCGATGCTGCGCGAGCGACGCCCCGACCTGCGCATCGGTTTCTTCCTGCACATCCCGTTTCCGCCCATCGAGCTGTTCATGCAGCTGCCCATGCGGGCGGAGATCATGCGGGGCCTTCTCGGGGCCGACCTCGTCGGCTTCCAGCAGCGGTTGGCGGTGCAGAACTTCCTGCGGCTCGCCCGGCACCTGCTCGGTCTGCGCTACGAGGGCAACACCATCGAGGTCGACGGCCGGCGGGTGCGGGCCGGGGCGTTCCCCATCTCGATCGACGTGGCCGAGATGGAGCAGATGGCGTCGAGCCCCGAGGTACGCCAGCGGGCGGCGCAGATCCGCGCCGAGCTCGGCGACCCGAAGACGGTGATCCTGGGCGTCGACCGGCTCGACTACACCAAGGGGATCGAGCAGCGCCTCAAGGCATTCCGGGAGCTGCTGTCGGAAGGCCGGCTCAGCGTCCCGGACGCGGTGATGGTGCAGGTGGCGACGCCGAGCCGCGAGCGCGTCGAGCACTACCACGCGCTGCGGGTCAAGGTCGAGCGGGAGGTCGGACGGATCAACGGCGACTTCGGGCGGGTGGGCGTGCCGGCCGTGCACTACCTCCACCAGTCCTACTCTCGGCGGGAGCTCGCCGCGTTGTACTGTGCGGCCGACGTAATGATGGTGACCCCCCTGCGAGATGGAATGAACCTGGTGGCCAAGGAGTACGTGGCGGCCCGCACCGAGCTCGGCGGCGCCCTCGTGCTCAGCGAGTTCGCCGGCGCAGCTGGAGAGCTGCGTCAGGCGTTTCTGTGCAATCCGCACGACATCGACGACGTCAAGGAGGCGTTGCTTCGGGCGATCAACGTCGACGAGCTGGAGGCGACGCGGCGGATCCAGACGATGCAGCGCTACCTGCGGGCGCACGACGTGAAGGAGTGGGCGCGCGCCTACCTGGCGGCCCTGGACGGGGTGGGGGGATCCTCGTGACCGCCCCGACGACCTCGGCGTTGGCCGACGGCGGCCTGCGGGCCGCCGTCGCCCGTTTGGCGCGGGTGCCGCAGCTGCTGGTGGCCTGCGACTACGACGGCACGCTCGCGCCGATCGTGGAGGACCCCGACCAGGCCCGGCCGCTGCCCGAGGCGGTCGCCGCCCTGCGGGCGCTCGCCGCGCTGCCGCAGACGACGGTGGCGGTCATCTCCGGCCGGGCGCTGCGGGACCTGGCGATCCTGTCCCGGCTGCCCAGCGAGATCCACCTGGTCGGCAGCCACGGCTCCGAGTTCGACGTGGGCTTCGTGCACGGGCTCGCCCCGGAGCTGCACGACCTGCGCGTGCGGTTGTTCGAGACGCTGACCGAGTTGACTTACGGGAAGCCGGGCGTGCGGCTGGAGGCGAAGCCGGCGAGCGTCGCGGTGCACACCCGCAGCGCCGACCGGGCGGTGGCGGCCGAGGTGAGCGACGCGGTGCGCCGCGGGCCGGGTAGCTGGCCGGGGGTGCACCTGACCGTCGGCAAGGAGGTCCTCGAGCTGTCGGTGATCTCGACGAACAAGGGCTACGCGGTCGACCAGCTGCGGATGCAGGTGTCGGCGAACGCCGTCCTCTTCCTCGGCGACGACGTCACCGACGAGCACGCGTTCGCGCACCTGCACGGCCAGGACGTCGGCATCAAGATCGGCGATGGCGAGACGAAGGCGGGCTTCCGCGTGCCGGACCCGGAGGCCGCGGTCCGGATCCTCGGCCTGCTGCTCGAGGCCCGGCAGCGGTGGCTGTTCGGCGAACGGGCCGTGCCGATCGAGCGCCACTCGATGCTCGCCAACGGGCGGCAGGTGGCCTTGCTGACCCCGGACGCCAACGTCACCTGGCTGTGCCACCCCCGCCCGGACTCCTCGGCGATCTTCGCCGACCTGCTCGGCGGCGCCAGCGCCGGGCACTTCCGCGTCGGCCCCGACCGGCGCGGGCTGCCCAAGGGGCAGCGCTACCGCAACGGCACGATGACCGTCGAGACGAGCTGGCCCGGCCTGACCGTGACGGACTTCCTCGACGCGCCGGCCGCGCGCGACCAGCCCGTGGAGTCGACCACGCTGGTGCGCATCCTCGAGGGCACGACGAAGGCCCGGATCGAGTTCGCGCCCCGCCCGGAGTTCGGTCAGGTGCAGATCCGGCTGCAGCCCGTCGGTGACCGGCTGCTCGTCCTCGGCTCGAACGAGCCGATCGAGCTCTACTCCCCCGGCGTCGAATGGGACATCTACGACGACGCTGGGCAGGACTCGGCGCGCGCGGTCGTCGACCTGGCGGCGCTGGGCGGCCGGCTCGTGCTGGAGCTGCGCTGCGGGGTCCAGGACGCGGAGCCGACCGGCCCCGACACCGCGGAGTCCCGGCTCACGGCTGCGGAGGCGCACTGGCAGACCTGGGCCGCGGGCCTCAAGCTGCCGGGCACCGCCCGGTCCCTCGTGCTGCGCAGCGCGCTGACGCTGCGGGCGTTGTGCTACGAGCCGACCGGCGCGATCCTCGCGGCCGCCACCACCTCCCTGCCGGAGGAGATCGGCGGGGTCCGCAACTGGGACTACCGGTACTGCTGGCTGCGCGACGCGGCGATGACCGCCGAGGCGCTGGTCTGGGTGGGCTCCATGGCCGAGGCCGATGCGCTGCTGGGCTGGCTGCACCGGGTCGTCGAACACACCGGCGGACACCCCGAGCTGCTGCACCCGCTGTACACGGTGGACGGTCTGGAGCTGGGGCCCGAGGCGGTCATCGACACCCTGCCCGGCTACGCCGGATCCCGCCCGGTACGGGTCGGCAACGCGGCGAACCGACAGGTCCAGCTCGATGTGTTCGGGCCGATCGCCTCCCTCATCGCGACCGTGGCCGAGCAGCGCGGGCTCACCGAGGCGGACGTCGCGTTGATGAGCGCGATGGTCGCCGCGGTGGAGCGCCGCTGGCACGAGCCGGACCACGGCATCTGGGAGGCCCGCATCAAGCCGCGCCACCACGTGTACTCGAAGGTGATGTGCTGGCTGACCGTCGACCGGGCGGTGGCGCTGCACGAGACGCACGGGCTTCCGGTCCCCGAACCGTGGCGGCGGCTGCGCGAGCAGATCGCGGCGAACGTCCTCGAGCTCGGCTGGCACGAGGGCGTCGGGGCCTACACGGTGGCGTACGGCGACCCGGAGCTGGACGCCTCCTCGCTGTGGATCGGACTGTCCGGGCTGCTCCCCGACGACGACCCGCGCTTCCTGAGCACGGTGCTGAAGATCGAGGAGGACCTGCGCAGCGGGCCGACCGTCTACCGGTACCTGTGGAACGACGGCCAGCCGGGCCGCGAGGGCGGCTTCCACCTGTGCACCGCGTGGCTGATCGAGGCGTACCTGCGCACCGGGCGCCACGCCGACGCGGAGGAGCTGTTCGAGCAGATGATCGCGTGTGCCGGGCCGACCGGCCTGCTGCCCGAGCAGTACGACCCGGACGCGGAGCGAGGGCTGGGCAACCATCCCCAGGCCTACAGCCACCTCGGGTTGATCCGCTGCGCCGTGCTGTTCGACAACGCCGGCAAGAGCTGAGCGCGCGGGGCGCGGTCGGGGCCGGCCGGGTGGACCCGGCCGGCCCCGACCGGCGCTCAGTACTCGGCGGGCCAGATCCGCGTGGCCACCCACGGGGTCGCCGGCTCGTCGTTGGCGGCGGGCAGCTCCCGGTCCGCCGTGCGCACGGCGCACACGAGCGCGAACGGCCCGGCGCCGAACTCCGCCGCGATCGTGCGCCAGTTCGCCAGCCGGGCCAGGGCGGCGGCGGTGGCCGCCGTGCAGGTGCCCGCGCAGACGAAGATCGTGGTGCCGGTCCGGTTCCAATTCGTGATCTTCTGAAGGACGAAGTACTCCTCGTGGATCACCGTGCCGTCGGGGCCCTCGGTCAACCGCCGCTCAAAGACGTGGCTCGCGCCGTTGGGGTGGAAGCCGAGGATCTCCACACCCGAGGCGAGGTGGCCCGGCTCGGCGCTCGACTCCACGAACCGTACCCGGGTCTGGTCGCCGCAGTGGGCGAGCACGTAGTGGGTCAGCACGTTGTAGACCGGTGAGCCGACGAGCACGACGCTGTCGTGGGCGCTGAGCGCCCGGCGGATCGCGGCGACCATCGCCTGGTCGGTGTCGAAGTCCACCGGCTGGTGCTCGTCGATGCGCGGGTGCGGCACCCGCACGTAGTCCAGGCTCGGACCGATCCGGCAACCGACCGGCACGTCCAGCGCCTTGACCCCGAACTGCTCGAGCAGCGCGTACGCGGCGCCGACGAACGGGCGGGTCTGGATCGCCGAGGCCACCTGCAGGGCGTACTGGTACTCGGCGGCGATGATGGCCGGGCCCACGAAGCCGCGCCCGATGCGCAGCGGACTCAGCGTGCCGGCGGGCTTGACGTAGATGTTGGACAGCCAGATCCGCACGATGCCGCCGCGCCGTTCGGTCAGCCCGAAGAAGCGCCGCAGCCGCCGCCGGGAGCGGTGGTGGTAGGCGATGAAGACGACGAGCAGCGGTACGCCGACGCACAGCGCGTTGGACACGATGTCGGACAGCACATTGGCGCCGAAGTCGGCCCCGCCGATCACCGCCGCATCCCTCCCCAGGGCCCCGCCGACACCAGTGGCGCGCTGGACGGATCGACCTTACCCGCTGAACGAGGCTGGGTGGGGTCCCGCGCGAAAGGCCCGCCTCGCCCGCCGGCACGGCGCGGCGGGCAGATTCCGGCCATCCAAAACCGGTTACCCGAGGCGCGAGGGGGTAGACAGGCGGGTCGGTCGGCGGCGAGCAGGTCGCCGGCCCCGGGGCCGAGGATCTCGCCGGCCGAGCTCGATAGCCGAAAGATGAGGCTTTTTCGAGTCAGGACTTATCCGAAAAATCTATCTTGAGGATATGAGGAAACGCGCCCAGACCCTCGCCGGCCGCGCCGCGATCATCGTGCGGGCCGGCCTGATCGCCGGCGTGCTCGTCGGCGCGGTCGTGTTCCCGGTGGCCGCCCTCACCGGACTCACGGCGAAGGCCGGCGCGGACCTCCTCAACGGGCTGTCCGACGAGCTGGAGCTGACCCCGCCGGCGCAGACGACGTACGTCTACGCGTCCGACGCCCAGACCCTGCTCACCGCGTTCTACGAGGAGCACCGCAAGTACACGCCGATCCAGGAGCTGTCGCCGTACATCCTGCAGGCGATTGTGGCGAGCGAGGACGCGCGGTTCTTCCAACACCGGGGCGTGGACCCCCGGGGCGTGGTGCGGGCGTTCGTCGTCAACCAGCAGAGTGGCGGGGTGTCCCAGGGCGCGTCGACGCTGACCATGCAGTACGTCCGGGCGACGCTGCGCGACGGCGCGGAGAGCCCGGACGAGGTGCGCGCCGCCACGGAGCAGACGCCGGCCCGCAAGATCCGCGAGATGCGGCTCGCGATGGAACTGGAGAAGCGGATGCCGAAGGAGGAGATCCTCGAGCGCTACCTCAACTCCGCGTACTACGGCCACCAGGCGTACGGCATCTACTCCGCCGCCGAGGTGTTCTTCTCCAAACGGCCCAAGGACCTGACGCTGCCCGAGGCGGCGATGCTCGCCGGTGTGGTCAAGGCCCCGTCCGAGTACGACCCGGGGTCCAGCGACTCGAAGGCGGCGACGGACCGCCGCAACTACGTCATCGACCGGATGACCGACCTGGGGTACGTCTCGGCGGAGCTGGCCGCGAAGGCCAAGCAGGAACCGATCAAGCTCAACCTGTCGCGGCCCCCGAACGGCTGTCTGTCCATACCGGAGAAGTTCAACAGCTGGGGGTACCTCTGCGACTACCTGCGCAGCTGGTGGCGCGCGCAGCCGGCGTTCGGCGACAACCCGGCGCAGCGGGAGGCCAAGCTGCGCCGCGGCGGATACAAGATCGTGCTGTCGCTGGACCCGAAGATCCAGGACGCCGCGCACGCGGCGGTGGTCAGCAAGGTGCCGCCGTCGAGCCCGTACGCGCTCGGGGTGGTGGCCGTCGAGCCGCGCACGGGCGTCATCAAGGCGATGGCGGTCAACCGCAACTACTCGCTGGACCAGTCGCGCAACGGGCCGCACAGCAATCCGAACCTGCGCAAGGAGATGAAGGGCAACTACCCCAACACCGTCAACGCGCTGCTCGGGGGCAGCGGCCTGCCCGGCTACCAGGCGGGGTCCACCTTCAAGTTCTTCACCCTCCTCACGGCGCTCGAGAACGGCTACAAGCTGAGCCACTCGTACTACTCGCCGGCGCGGCTGAAGTCGAGGTACTGGGTCGGCGGCGGGCCGGGCAGCTGCGACGGGTACTGGTGCCCGGTGAACGCGAGCGGCGCCATGACCGGCCGCCAGGACATGCGCACGGGGTTCGGCAAGTCGGTGAACACCTACTTCGTCCAACTGATCCAGGACGTCGGCGCCGAGAAGGTGGTGCGGATGGCCGAGCGGCTCGGCCTGAGGTGGCATACCGACGTGGATTCGGCGATGGCCGCGCCGGACAGGGCCAACACCTGGGGGTCGTTCACGCTGGGCGTCGCGGACACGACACCGCTGGAGATGGCCAACGCGTACGCCACCGCCGCCGGTGACGGCCTGTACTGCGAGCCGCTGCCCGTGCTGTCCATCACCAACCCCGACGGCTCGCCGGTCACCTACGCCAAGGACGGCAAGACGATCGACGTCGCCGCGCCGCGCTGCCGGCAGGCGGTGAGCGAGGCGGTGGCCCGGGCGGCGACCGACGCGGCGCGCTGCCCGGTCGGCGACCGTCCGCAGACCGGCGGCTGCGGTGGGTGGTCCACCGCCGACTTCGTCCGGGGCGCGGTCGGCCGCCCGGTCGCGGGCAAGACCGGCACCACGGACGACACCCGGTCCGCCTGGTTCGCCGGGTACACCCCGGACCTGTCCGCGGCGAGCTTCATGGCCGACCCGGACAACCCCTTCCACTTCGTGGGCGACGGGAACGCGAACGCGCCGATCCAGGCCGTGGCCGAGACCCTGCGCAACGGCCTGGAGGGGCGACCGGCCAGGGACTTCCCGCCCGTTCCGGCCTCGATGCGCTAAAGGCGAGGCCCGCCCGAGGTACCGGCCCGGGGCCTGCCGGGTGCGGAGTTCACCGCAGGTCGGCCGCGACCAGCGACCAGAGCTCCAGGTCCACCCGTCCGCTGTGGACGTACCCGGCGTCGCGCAGCAGCCCTTCGTACGTGAAGCCGGCCTTCTCGGCGACCCGCCTGGAGGCGAGGTTCCCCGGCGCGACCCGCATCTCCACCCGGTGGAAGCCGTGCTCGAGGATGAGCGCGATGGCGAGCGCGTCGACCGCCTCGGCCGCCACGCCGAAGCCACGGGCGTCGGGCACGATCGCGTACCCGATCTCGGTCAGCCGGGCCACCCAGTCGGTGCGCGTGGTCCACAGGCAGCCGACGAGCCGCTCGTCCTCCCGGCGGACGACGCCGTAGTGGTCGCCCGCGCCGCCCTCGCGCTGCTCGGCCGCCACCTCGGTGCACCAGGCGTGGGCCTCGGCCACGCCGTCCTCCACCGGGAACGGCAGCCAGCGCTGGGTCTGCTTGTCTGAGAAGATGTCGGCTACCGCGTCGGCGTCGTCGGCCCGGATCGGACGGACGAGCAGCCGCGGGGTCTCCACCGTCAGCGTCGGGAACGTGCGCACCGCCACCTGGCCGGTCACTCGGCCTCCTTCATGATCGGTACGGGCGTCGGATGCTGCCCTAGGGACGATACCCGGATCCTGGTGGCCAGCGGCGGCAACGAGGCGGTCCGGCCCCGATCGCCCACGCGGGTAACCTCGGTCGGGTGTACCGCTTCCTCATCACACCGCGCTGGCTGGGCCTGGCCGCCGTCACGATCACCGCTGTAGTGATCATGATCTTGCTTGGCCAGTGGCAGCTGGACCGGTACCGGGAGCGGGACGCGATCAACGCGCGGATCGACGCGACGGCCACCGCCGACCCTGTGGGCGTCGCCTCGGTGCTGCCACCGCCCGCAGTCGGGGGCGGGCCGCCGCCGCCCGAGGACCGGGCGTGGACCCGGGTCACCGTGACCGGGGTGTACGACCCGGCCGGGGAGGTTCTGGTCCGCGGCCGTTCGGTCGAGGGGCGGGTCGGCTTCGAGGTGATCACTCCGCTGCGCACGGCCGACGGCTCCGCGGTGCTCGTCGACCGGGGTTGGGTGCCCGCCGCGCCCGAGGGTCCCACCGCCCGGCCGGACGTCCCGCCCGTGCCGAGCGGGGAGGTGACCGTGGTGGGCCGGGTACGCCTGTCCGAGTCCGGCGGGCAGGCCGTCGAACGGCTTGCCGGGGCCGGGGCACAGGTGCGCCGCATCGCCGTCCCGCACATCGCGCGGGAACTCCCCTACCCCGTGTACGGGGCGTACGTCCTGGCCGATCCGGTCGAGCCGGGCTTCACCGCGATACCGGTGCGTCAGGAGAACTCCTGGCAGAACGCGGCGTACGTGGTCCAGTGGTGGCTGCTGGCCGGGCTGACGGTCGTCGGCTTCGGCTACCTGGCCCGCCGCGAGGCGCTCGCGGCCGCCGGCACCGCCCGTGCCGGTGCCGCTGGCGACACCGCCGCCGTGAGCCCGACCGGCGACACCTCGCCGGCCGGCTGACCGCGTCTGGGGCTCTTCGCCGGCTCCGCTCGGTCTATCGTCGCGTCATGCCCGACACCGCGCCCACGCCCCCGGCGACCACCCCGCTGCGGGACGGCGCCGGGTCGGTGATCGCACGGCTCGGCGAGATCGAGGTCACCCCCGCGGACGTGCGCACGCCGGCCGGTCACTTCCCGCTGGCCGGCAGCCGCTGGGAGATCGGCACCGAGTGGGTGCCCGAGCCGAGGATCCCGCCGTGGGCGGTGGTGCTGGCGTTGCTCGGCTTCTTTGTGATGGGCCCGTTCAGCCTGTTCTTCCTGCGAATCCGCCGGGCGCGGGTGCGGGGCGTGACCACGGTGACGGTGACGGGCGGGTCGTACCGGTACGCGGCCCGCATCCCGGTCGCCGACCAGGCCTACGCCCGGCAGTTGGCCCACCGGGTGGACTACGTGCGGTCGCTCGCCGGACTCTGAAGTCCGCCGGCCGGCGCGCGTCCGCTGTGGATCGCCCGTACGGTCTCGATGGTGTCCGCCTGGTCGGCGGTCTTGTCGTCCCGGTAGCGCAGCACCCGGGCGAAGCGCAGCGCCACCCCGCCTGGGTAGCGGCGGCTGGTCTGCACCCCGTCGAACGCGATCTCCACCACCAGTTCGGGGCGAACCTCCACGACCCAGTCGCTGCGCCGCACCGCCCGCGCGAGGAGCTGCTCGGTCTGCCAGCGCAGCAGCTCGTCGGTGAGCCCTTTGAACGTCTTGCCGAGCATCACAAACCCGCCCGTGGCCGGATCCCGGGCACCGAGGTGCAGGTTGGACAGCCACCCCTGGCGCCGCCCGTGCCCCCACTCCGCGGCGAGCACCACCAGGTCCAGGGTGTGCCGCGGCTTCACCTTGACCCACGCGCCGCCGCGGCGGCCCACGTCGTACGGCGCGTCCGGGTCCTTGACCACGACGCCCTCGTGCCCAGCGTCGACGGCGGCGGCGAAGGCGCCGCCGGCCTGCCCGGCCGTGTGGGCCATGGTGCGGGCCACGAGCAGCGGCCCGGGGACCGCCTCGGCCAGCGCCGCCCACCGGGTGCGCCCGGGCTCGTCGATGAGGTCGGCGCCGTCGAGGTGCAGCACGTCGAAGAAGTACGGCGTGAGCGGCGGCGCGGCGGGGAGGGGCGCGGCGCCCGAGCCGCGCGGCGCGGCGCGGCGCTGGGCGGCTCGGCTCGACGTCTCCTGAAACGGCCGGGGCCGGCCCGAGGCGTCCTCGAGGATCGCCTCGCCGTCCAGGACGATCTCCCGCACGGCGAGCTGCCGGGTCGCGGCGACCACCTCCGGCATCCGGCCGGTCACGTCGTCCAGGCTGCGCGTGAAGACCGCCACGTCGTCGCCCGAGCGGTGCACCTGGATGCGCACCCCGTCCAGCTTGGCGTCGACCGCGACGGGCGTGCCGAGACCCGTCAGCGCCTCGTCCACCGTGGGCGCGCTGGCGGCGAGCATCGGGGCGAGCGGACGCCCCACGGACAGCCGGAACTCCGCGAGCGCCGCACGCCCGCCGGTGAGCGCGGCGACGGCGACGGCCTTGAGGTCTCCGGCGAGCAGCAGCGCGCGGCGCACCGCCGCCAGTGGCACGGCCGCGGCCTGGGCGATCGCGTCGGTGAGCAGTCCCGCCTGGGCGCCCTGGCGCAGCTCGCCGCTGATCAGGGCGCGCAGCATCCGCTGCTCGGCCTCGGTCGCGGCGGCGAACAGCGCCACCAGCCGCTCCCGCCGCCGGGCCTGCGAGCCCGGCCCGGCCTGCGCCCCGATCTCGGCCAGCGCGGCGTCGACGTCCCGGACGTGCAGCGTGGCGACGGCCGCCGGTGGCGGCAGGTCGCGCAGGCTGGCCCAGCCCACGCCGATCTGGCGCTGGCGAAGCTCCCCCGCGAGGTACGCCGCGCCGGCCGCGATCTCGTCGGGCGCGAGCCGCCGCAGGGCGCCGGCGATCAGCTCGACCTTGGCCCGGCGCCCCGACGTCGCGGCCACCGCCGCGGAGGTGGCCGCAAGATCGGCGAACTCCACCCCGACACCTCTCCCGTCGCTCGTCCCGCTCAGGCCGCCACCCGGTCCGCGGCCAGCGACTCCTCGATGATCGCGTACCCGCGGGAGCGAACGGCATCGGCCAGCCGAGCGAGGTGCGCGTCGACCTGGCACAACGCGGAGGAGAGCTCGGACAGGTGATCCCGCAGGGCGTCGTCGGGCAGCGCGAAGACGTCCACCTCGCCCAGCGCCCGGACCGCGGCGTCCAGCCGCGCGATGACATCGTTCGAACTCATGTTCGAACACTACCACCGAAGCGGCGGCGTGGTAAGCCACCGACGGGGAGCGCCGCGACCCCCGGCCCGCGGGCGCCGGCTACCCGCGGATCGCCGCGACGTTGGCCAGCAGCAGCGCCTCGGCCAGGCAGACCCTCGCGAACTCGCCGAGGTGCAGCGACTCGTTCGGGCCGTGCGCCCGGGCGTACGGGTCCTCCACACCGGTCACCAGGATCGTCGCCTCCGGGAAGATCTCCTGGAACGTGGCGATGAACGGGATCGAGCCGCCGATCCCGATGTCGACCGGGTCGACCCCGTCCCACGCGGCGCGGAACGCCGCGCGGGCCGCGTCGTACACCGGGCCGGAGGCGTCGACCACGAACGGCGCCCCGTCGTGCTCCCGGGTCACCTCCACCCGCGCGCCCCACGGGGCGTGCGACTCCAGATGCGCCTTGACCGCCTCGTACGCCGTCTTGGGGTCGTCACCAGGGGCGAGCCGCACGCTCAGCTTCGCCTTGGCGGTGGGCACGAGCGCGTTCGGGGCCTCGAGGGTGCGCGGCGCGTCGATGCCGAGCACCGACACCGAGGGCTTGGCCCAGATGCGGTCCACGATGCGCCCGGTGCCGATCAGCGAGACGCCGTCGAGCATCGCGGCCTCGGCCCGGAACCGGTCCTCCGGATAGTCCAGCGGCGAGGCGACGGCCCGCACCAGGCCGGCCACGGCCACGTCACCGTGCTCGTCGTGCAGGGTGGCGAGCAGCCGGCACAGCGCGGTCAGCGCGTCCGGGACCGCGCCGCCGAACATGCCGCTGTGCACGGCGGACGAGAGCGTGCGCACCTCCACGAACAGGTTGACGATGCCGCGCAGCGACGTGGTCAGGGCCGGCACGCCGATGTCCCAGTTGCCCGAGTCCGCGATCACGATGACGTCGGCGGCGATCTCGTCGCGGTGCTGGCGCAGCAGGGTTTCCAGCGAGTCGGAGCCGTACTCCTCCTCGCCCTCGACGAACACGACCACACCGACCGGCAACGCGTCCCCGAACGCGCGCAGCGCCGCGACGTGCGCCAGCACGCCGGCCTTGTCGTCGGCGACGCCCCGGCCGTACAGGCGGCCGTCCCGCTCGGTCGGCTCGAACGGGTCGCTGTCCCACAGCGCGAGGTCCCCGGCCGGCTGCACATCGTGGTGCGCGTACAACAGCACGGTCGGGGCGCCGGGCGGGGCGGGGCGCCGACCGATCACGGCCGGCTGTCCGCCGGCGCGCACGATCCTCACGTCGGGCAGGCCCGCGCCGCGCAGCAGGTCGGCGACGGCCTGCGCGCTGCGCTCCACGTGCGCGTGGTCGAACCCCTCGAACGCGATGCTGGGAATGCGGGCCAGGCGCTCGAGGTCGGCGCGGACGCCGGGCAGTTCACGCTGGATCGCCGCGCGCAGGTCGGCTTCGGTCATGGGTGCAGTCATGGCGGAGAGACTACGTCCGCTTGCGGCGGCCTCGACAGGTAGTGAGCCGTCCGGCGGGGAACGACGGTAGGCCGGCCGGCGGGCACGGGCCGGTTGATCATGAAGTTGCCAGCGGAAACGCCGGGCATGTCCGCGAACAACCTCGTGATCAACCAAGAGCGCCCGCGTCCGCCGGGCGGCTACCGGCCCCTCGGTCGGCGCTACCGCTCGTCCCCGGTCGGGTCGGCGGCGCGGCCGGGACGGCCGTCGGCCGTCCCGGCCGCGCCCATCCAGGACCGCAGCCGGCCCGCGCCGGCACCGACCCACGCGCCGACCGCACCGGCGCCGTCGCCCAGCCGACGCAGCAGGGAGACGAGCGGATCCTGGGAGCGCCCGAAGGCCTCCCGGTACGAGTCGGCCGCCGCCCTGGCGTCCGCGCTCATCGACGCCGACGCGTCGTCCTCCCGCCGCGGGTACTCCCCGGCCAGGATCCGCTGGTAGGCGCCGGAGTCCACCCAGCGGCGCATCTCGGCGGCGCGCGCCACGGGCAGCGGGTGCGTGCGGAACGCGTTCATGCGCAGCTTGATGACGCTGTCGCGCAGGTCGCCGCCGCGGTCGTACTCCGCCGCCTGCTCCAGGAACGCCGTGACGTCCACTTCGGACAGGTCGCCGCCGCCGGCCAGCTTCATCAGCAGGCGCAGCGCCGCGCTCGGATCCTGGCCGGCCAGCAGGCCGGCCCGGTCGGCGGACAGCTCCGCCTTGCGCCACCACTCGCGCAGCGCCGCCACGACCCCGAGCAGCACGACCGATCCGACGGGCAGCCACGAGACGCGCCGTGCCCAGCGGGTCAGGATGTCCAGCATCGTGCGGTACACGGCGTGCCCGGACAGCAGATGCCCCAGCTCGTGCCCGATCACGCACCGCAGCTCGTCGTCGTCGAGCAGCTCCAGCGTGCCGCTCGTGATGACGATGAACGGCCTGGCCATGCCCACGCACATGCCGCCCAGCGCGCGGTCGTACTGCACGTACAGCTCGGGCAGCTCGCTCACGTCGAGCGCGGTCGCGGCCTCGGTGAAGACCCGGTGCACCCGCGGGTACTGGCGGTGGTCCACCCGGATCGCGCTGCCGAGGAACTCCATCCGCCAGGCGCGCTCGTTCCACAGCGAGTTGATCGCCTTCAGCGTCTCGTCGAAGCCACGCAGCTCGCGCAGCGCGGTGAGCGCCCCCTTGTCCGCGGGATGCTCCCAGGCACGCGAGCTAATGCCGGTCAGCCTCACCCGCGCCCGCGCCGGGGCCCGGCTCGTCTCCTCGGCTGCGTCGTCTCCGGTCATGTCGCCGCCTCTCCCCGCGCCGGTCTCCCGTACCCCGTGATCGTCGCCCACGGTACCCGCGCGCGTCTATCGGTCGAGCCGTACGAACTGCCTCCGCGGATCGTATGGCGGCACCGGATCGTCGGCGGGTCGCGGGGCCCCGTCCACGACGAGGTCCGCGTGGTGGGGCGTGGCGTCCGCGGCGAAGTGCCGCTGTTCGACGAGCCGCCACCGGTCCAGGTACGGACGTACCGCCTCACCATCGCGCGCGAGCACCCGGCGCAGGCACACGGCCGGCGGCGCGGTGACGAACACGGCGAGGGAGAGCTCCGGGCGGATCGCGGCGCGCGCCGAGGAGACGCCCTCGAGGATGACGACCGGCGCGGGTGGGACCGTGTGCCACGTGTCGCCAAAGCGCCCCGCGTGCCAGTCGTATACCCGGTACCGGCCGGGGCGCCCGCGGCGCAGCGGGCTCAGCACCCACGCGTCCAACCGTGGCCAGAAAATGAGCTGGTCGTCCCAGCCGTCGAGCAGGTCGTCGGTGTGCACGACCGGCACGACCACACCGGCGAGCGCGGCGAGCGAGGACGCCAGCCGCTCGGCGAAGTGCGTCTTGCCCGCGCCACTCGGCCCGTCGACGGCCACCAGTCGGACCGGGCCGAGCCGGGCCGGCGCGGCGAGAACCCGGGCGGCCAGATCCGCGTACGCCTCGATCATGAGCGGGCCGCGCCGCCGGGTGGGATCACGGGCAGCCCGGGCGGCGGCCCGGACTCGATGAGGCGCCACAGCGCCTCGGTGTCCAGGTGCTCCTCGACCAGGTCGCCGAGCAGGTCAAGCAGGCGCATGCGAGCCTGCGCGAAGCGCGTGTCGGGGGCGACGACGAAGCCACGCCGACCGGCCAGGCGGGCCGCCTCGGTGAGGAACGCCCGGCGGAACTCGTCCGACTCGAAGGCACCGTGCCAGTGGGTGCCGAAGACGTTGCCGAGCGCCGCGCCCTCGGGTGTGCCGTCCGGGTAGACGATCAGCGGGGCCAGGTCGGGCGGGCGGACGGACACGTACCCGTGGTGTATCTCGTACCCGCTGACCGGGACCGAACCGAACGCCGTGCCCACCGACCGGGCGACGGTCTTGCGCGGCGCGAACGCGACCTCGATGGGCAGCAGTCCCAGACCGGCGACGGTGCCGCGGCGGCTCTCCACCTCGTCGTGGATCGCCGTGGCGAGCATCTGGAACCCGCCGCAGATGCCCAGCAGCGGCTTGCCGGTCTTGACGTGCGCCCAGATGACGTCGGCGAGCCCCGAGCGGCGCAGCCAGCCCAGGTCATCCACTGTGGACTTGGTGCCGGGGAGCACGACGAGGTCCGCGTCGGCGAGTTCCGCCGGCTCCACGGTGAGTCGTACCCGCACCCCCGGCTCGGTGGCCAGCGCCTCGGCGTCCGTGGCGTTGGACACGCACGGTAGGCGGACCACCGCGACACGCAGCCACTCGGTGCCGTGCGGCGGCCCGGGGCGGCCGAGCACGCGGCCGTACGCGAGCGCGTCCTCGGCGTCGAGCCACACGTCGAGGTGCCACGGCAGGACGCCCAGCGTGGGACGCCCGGTCAGGTCGCGCAGCGCCTGGAGGCCGGGGCGCAGCAGGGCGGAGTCGCCGCGGAACTTGTTGATGATGAAGCCGGACACGAGAGCCTGGTCGTCGGCGTCGAGCAGCGCGAGCGTGCCGAACAGCGACGCGAAGACGCCGCCGCGGTCGATGTCACCGACGAGGAGGACGGGCAGGCCCGCGTGCCGGGCGAGCCCCATGTTGACGAAGTCGCCGTCCCTCAGGTTGATCTCGGCCGGGCTGCCCGCGCCTTCGCACACCACGACGTCGTACTCGGCCCGCAGCCCAGCGAGGGTGTCGAAGACGGTCCGCGCCAGGCGCGAGCGCAGCGACCGGAAGTTGGCCGCGGTGATGGTGTCCACGGCCTCGCCCAGCACCACCACCTGGCTCGACCCGTCGCTGCCGGGCTTGAGCAGGACCGGGTTGAACCGCACATCCGGCTCGAGCCCGCACGCGGCCGCCTGCATCGCCTGTGCCCGACCGAGTTCTCCCCCGCGTCCGACAACCGAGTTGTTGGACATGTTCTGGGCCTTGAAGGGAGCCACCCGCACCCCGCGCCTGGCAAGCCACCGGCAGATCCCGGCCGCCACCACGCTCTTGCCCGCGTCCGAGGTGGTACCGGCGACGAGCACGCCGCTCATCGGGTGAACCTCATCGGGTGAACCGGTCCGGCGCGAACAGCCCGATCGGATGCCGGGTGGCGCCGGTGAGCGCGAGGTCGGCCAGTATCTCCCCGACGACCGGCGCGAACTTGAAGCCGTGCCCCGAGAACCCGGCGGCGACGGCCACCCGCTCGTGCCGCGGGTGGCGTCCCAGCACGAAGTGCTCGTCCGGGGTCAGCGTGTACAGGCACGGCTTGCCGCCGAGCCAATCGGCGCCGGCCAGCGCCGGCAGCCGGGTGACCAGCCAGTCGCGCATCACCCGCGCCTCGTCCGGCGTCGCCTCACCCGCGCCGGCATCCGGATCGGCCGGATCCTCGCCCTGGTGGAACGCGGACTTCACCCCGCCGCCGTCCACATTGGGCAGACCGTAGGCCGCCCGGCCGGAGGCGTACTCCCAGATCCAGACCGGGAAGCGACTTGGCGTGTACTCCTCGCCCGGGGCCCGCCAGTAGTGCTGCACCCGGCGGTGCACCACCATCGGGATGCCGAGGTCGGCGAGCAGTCCGGGCGCCCAGGCCCCGGGGCACAGCACCAGCCGGTCGGCCTCGTACCGCCCGTCGGCGGTGGTCACCACGACGCCGTCGCGGGTCGCCTGCCAGCCCGTCACCGGTACGCCGTACCGCACCTGCGCCCCTGCCCGCGCCGCCAGCCGCAGGTAGGCCTCGATCGCCCGCTCCGGGCGGACCAGTCCGGCAACCTCCTCGTACAGGGCCACCTCGCCGTCACCGGGGGCGAACTGTGAGAACCGCCGCCGCACCTCGGGGGCGTCGAGCAGCTCGTGGTCGAGCCCGTACGCCTTCGCCGACGCGAGCGCCCCGGCCACGGTCCGGCTGTCCGCCGGGCCGAGCATCAGGCCCCCGGTCGGGGTCAGCAGCGGGCTGTCGGCCGCCGTCTCCAGGTCGCGCCACAGCTCGTACGCCCGCCGTACCAGCGGCACGTAGTCGGCGCCCTCGGCGTACGCCATCCTGATGATCCGCGACCCGCCCGCGTGGGAGCCGCGCTCGTGCGGCGGCGCGAACCGGTCCAGGCCCAGCACCCGCGCGCCACGGGCGGCCAACTGGTATACGGCCGCAGCACCCATGCTGCCGGTCCCGACGACGATCACATCCGGCCGCACGCCACGCTCACCTCCGCAGGAAGCCTAGCGGTGGCGCTCGGGGGGTCCGGCGCCCAGCGAGGGCACGTGCGACCGCCGGGCGCCGCGCAGCGGCCGGCCGGAGCCGGGAAGGCGCGGGAGGACGATGACGCCTTCCCGGCCGGGCCGGCGCGAGCGTGTGCTCAGGCCGGCACGGGCTCGCGGCTGCGCATGCGCCGTCGGCGGCCGGGCTCCGTGTCGGCGGCCGCGTCGGCGGGCTCGGTGCCGGTGGCCTCGTCCGCGTCCGGCTGCTCCGGCTCCCGGGCGTCGAACGGCGGTGCGGGCCAGCCTGCCTCGGGATCGTCGACGTCGAGGTCGCTCGGCGGCGGCACCGGCACCTCCTCCGGCGGCACGGCCGAGGTCGGTTCACCACCCACGCGGGACTCGGCCTCCACGTCCTCGACCATGCTCGTGCCCAGCGTCGGCTTGACCCGGGCGAACTGCGCCCGCCCCTTGGACAGGTCGTGGCCGACCGCGACCGCCTCGACCTCGTACGCGAGGCGGCGCGCGCCGGTCTCGTCCTCCCACTCCCGCGTGTAGAGCCGGCCGACGACCACCACCGGGTCGCCCGCCTTGACCGAGGCGCCAACGCCCTCGGCGAGCCGCCGCCAGCACGTCACGCGCACGCGGAGACTGTTGCCGTCCACCCACTGCCCGGTTTCCCGGTTCAGCCGGCGCGAGGTGGAGGCGACCTTGAAGCTGACGACCACGGTGCCGGTGTTGGTGGTACGCCGCCATTCGGGGGTATTCAGCACGTTGCCGATCACAGTCACGTAGGTGTCGAACATCCTCGCTCCTCACCGTGTCCACTTCGGATGCGAGGCCCGGGCTTCGCGGACACCAGCGTCACGCGGATGCACGATCGGCCGCGACCATCGCCGAACGCACCTGTGGAAGGAACGAGGGCCTGTGGACAACGCGCCACACGGCGAGGTGATCTGCTATGGCCGACGGCGGGAGGGGAAGGCGTCGGCCAGGCTGCGCCGGCGGTACGGGCGAAGGGCCACTGGTCCGGCGAGGCGGTCCGGGTCGCCGGACGCCCGCCGATCGGCCGGTGGTGGCCCGAAGGCCGTGCTCGGATCGGCGGGCGGTGGCTCGTCCCGCCGACCGATCCTTGCGTGCCGCTCGGTCGGCACAGGCGGATCGGTCGGCGTGCGCGGCCGAGGCACCCTCGGCTCGAACACCTCCCACGCCCCGTGCCGGCGCACCAGGAGGTGCCGGGTGAGCAGGTGCTGGTCGCCGGCGAAGAAGACCCGTTCGACCGCCCGTTTGACCTTCTCCAGCCCGGGCGGCGACCCCGAACCCGTAATGATCACGACGTCCCGGGCCGGCACCCCCACCACGACCTCCCCGGGCACGGACTGCTCCAGGCTGTCCCAGAAGGGGTCGGCGAGCAGGACGGTCGACTCGAGGCCGTCGAACGAGAGCATCAGCGCGGGCGGCTGGCCGTGGATCCGTACGCGGTCCAGGTTGGCGTTCAGGTGCTCGACCGCCTCGCGGCGCAGGGCCCGACGCGAGAGACCGAGGCGGTCAAGATCCGCCCAGGTCAGCAGCCGCTCACCGTAGGGTGGCCCGGCCGTGTAGCCGACGGCGAGGTCGTCCAGGAAGTGGTCGAGCAGCACTTCCTCCTGGAACGGGTCGTCCTCGGCGGGTACCAGCACCGGCAGGAATGTCACGCTCGTCACACGCACGAAATGAAACCTACTCGTGACCTGACGGCGCGTCATCCCCCGTATCATGCCCGGCCCGGGTTGAGAAGCGAGGGAGGGCGGCGGGTAGCCTTGACGTGGAAGACCCAGCGCTCGTAGCTCAGCGGATAGAGCAGAGGACTTCTAATCCTAAGGTCGCAGGTTCGAATCCTGCCGAGCGCACCCAGCTTGACCTGCTGATTCGCACGGTCGCCAAGATCGCCCTTCGGTCGCTGCAGCCATTCGTACAGCCATCACCCGAACAGACGCTCCGGCCGTGGACGGATGGAGTCCGTCTTCGAGGAGCACGGGCCGGGCGCGTCCACGGCCGCCCGCTCGACCTCTGGCAGCACGTGCGCGCAGGATTTCAGGTCAGCCGATGTGACTGTGGCCGAGCATCGTCATCACGGTCCGAGGTGAGGCCCCTGCGGCGGGAAGGAACCGGGAAGGAACATCGCACAGGCGTGGCGCAGGTCGTGAATCCGAAGCCAGTCAAGTCCGGGCGCCGACCGGATCGTGAACCAGGATCGGCCGAGGTTGTCCGGTTCGATCGGCGTACCGAGCCTTGACGTGAGGACGAGGCCATGGTCTGCCGCCATCATCCACAGCGGACGCCATGATCGACACCAGATCCCGGAATAGCGCGGTGTCGGCCGACCGCGACATGCAGGAAGTTGCGCTGACGCGGGCCGTCGGGCGCGCCAGATCCTGCACATCGCGCCCTCGACCGGGCGCGGACACCGCCAGGTCCCGGTAAACGGCGTCGATCAACCCGCCCGACACCCCGACGTCCTGCACACGGCGGCCCCGCGCCCGACCCGGACACCGCGACATCCCGGCAAACGGCGACCCCGCGCCCCACCCGGACACCCCGACTCTTCGAAAAACGCGACGATCATGGGCAGCGCAGACGGTGCGGCGTAGTTGATTCCCGGCTCCTGCGTGGGCGGCCCGGGGGTGGGTTCGTTGGTGCGGCCGGCGTACCGGTCACAGCGATGTAATGCCCGATGATCGCTCGGAGCCGGCCGCCCGCTCCAGCGCGGTCCGGATGGGCTGGAGCGCGGCGACGGCCGCCGGGTAGAGGTCGGCTTCCTCCCACAGGTCCCGCCACTCGGAGTCGTCGCCGACGATCCTGTCGAGCGCGCGGAGCGCAAGGGGTGGAAGGTCCTCAGGCACCTCGATGGTGCCGCCGTTGCGCAGGAAATCCGGTGCGTACGGGGAGTTGATCGCCGGCCCGTCCGGTAGCTGGGAGGCGACGATGGCCGCTGCGGCGATCGCCTCGACGGCCGGGTCGCTGTCGAGGTACTCGTCCTCGTCTTCGAGGACCGCGGTCAGCGATTCGCGAATGAACTCGACGCGTCGCCCGGGAGCCATGTCATCGAGGTCACCGCACCAGTCGGCGGCGGTGTCGTTGTCGAACGGACCGGTGTCCCACGTTCCCATGCATGCCTCCGTGCTGTCGCCGCAACGGCCGCTGGCCGTCGGTGACGGGCACGGTAGGCGGAGGGTACGACGACAGGGTCTCCCGCAGACGGCCGGCCGCGGCGCACAGGTCTCGGGCACGCCGCTCCTCTCGGGTGCGCCGCTCCTCGCGGTCGGCCAGACTGGTCCCGTCCAGATCATCACAACGGTCGACCGGAGGGCGCAGCTTCATCGCGTGCCTCCCGGAGGAACGATGCGCGTCACCATCGCCACCAGCCAGGCGACACCCGAGGAACCCAACGAGGACTTCGCCGCCGCCGGCGCCAACGGCGCCGTCCTGCTCGACGGCGCCGGCCTGGCCGGCACCACCACGAAGTGCGTTCACGGAGTCGCCTGGTACGCCCGCCACCTCGGTGGCGCGGTCCTCGCCGGCCTGCCCGACGAGGATCTGGACCTGACCTCGATCCTCGCCCGGGCGATCGCCGAGACCGCCGCGCTGCACGCCGACACCTGCGACCTCGACGACCCGGGTACGCCCTCGGCGACCGTGGTCGCCGTCCGGGCGTGCCGCGACCGGCTCGAGTACCTCGTCCTGGCCGACTCCGTCCTCGTGCTCGATACGAAGGCCGAGCCACCCATCGTCCTCACCGACGACCGCGGAAACCGCATCGGCCGGCGGTACCGGCAGGAGATGGACCGCACGCGCAACGGCACCCGCGAGCACGCCGAGGCGCGGCGCAGGTACGTGGAGGCGCTCCGCGCGTACCGCAACCGGCCGGGCGGGTTCTGGGTGGCGGCCGCCAACCCCGCCGCCGCGGCGCAGGCCATCACCGGCCACCGGCCCCTGCGCGAGGTCGACCGGGCGGTCCTGCTCAGCGACGGAGCCCACCGCATCGTGGAACCGTTCGGCCTCGCCACGTGGCCCGCGGTGCTCGACACGCTCGAAGCCCACGGGCCGGCCGAGATCATCCGCCGGGTACGCCGAGCCGAGAGCAGCGATCCCGACGGCAGCCGTTGGCCGCGCGCAAAGACCCACGACGACGCGACCGTCGTCTACTGCACAGACCTCGTCGACCGGTAGCCCCAGGCCTTCGTCGCCCCCGCAGGCCCGGCGACGTGCCCGGCCAGCTGGTCGATACGGCCGCCGGTCACCGCCGGTACGCCCGTACCGGGAATCAACCGCCCCGCAGCGGGTACCGGATCCTTCGGGAACGAGGGCGAGCTGGGGGGATGACCATGGCCACACCGCGAGACCTGCTCCTCTACGAACTGGGCATCGCGCGCGACTCCGAGCGGACCGGGCGGATCATGGTGGGCCGCATCCGCGACCTGATCCGCAACGAGGATCTCATCGAGACGCTGCGCTGCATCGAACAGCAGTCCGAACAGCACCTCTCGAACGTCGGCAACTGCTTGAGGGCACTGGGTGGGGCGCCGCTCGAAACCCCCTCGGAGACGGTCAACGGCATCAGCTCCCGGTTCGAAGCGTTCACCCGCCTGCAGCCCACCTGTGAGCTTCTGGAGCTGTTCGCGTTGAGCACCGTACGACTCTTCCTGGGCTTCGGGATCACGACCGCGAAATCCATCCTCAGCTTGGCGCGTCTCATGGGCGAGACGCAGTGCGCCGATCACGTGCAGGAGACACTCGCTCAGAAAGAGGAGACGCTGCGCAATCTCGAGCGGGTCGGGGAAGAACTCAGCCAACGGATCGTCAAGTCCGTCCCGGCGACGTCCTGACACCGCCCTCGCCAGGTCGTCGTACCGCCACAGCAGAGCTCGCAGCCTCATTCCGACTCATGTCCTCGCCGCCCGGCGGTGCCGCCACCCTCCGCGGCAGCACCCGTGTGACCGCAGCACGCCCGTTCACCGTTCCACGTCAACCGTGCTAACGGAACCAGGGACCATCGTGTCCGTCCCAGCACCCTGACAGGCCTTCGCCGCGGCAGTGCTCGCACGCCGACGGCCGCCCACGGGCAGGCGGCGCCAGCGCACCGTGCGGTCAGCGGATGAAGCGTTGGCGCCGGGAGACGAAGGTCTCGGCGCCGTACTGCACCCGCAGCGCCGGCCGTCGAGCAGCGCCCTCACCACGGCTGCGCCCAAAGGCGTCGGTCTTGCCCCACCGACCGGGGATGTCCAGCAGTTCGATCCGCTGGATCACCACCGGCAGCGCGGGCTGCACCGCCAGGTGGTCCTCGTGCGGCTCAAGGCCGAGCATCGTGCGCAGCAGCAGCATCGGCGTGCCGGTGGACCAGGCCTGGGGGCTACACGCCGTGGGGTACTGGACCGGGTACTTCGTCAACGCCCGGGGGTATCCGGCGAAGGCCTCCGGCAGGCGCCCGCCGAAGTACTCGGCCGCGTCGAGCATGCCCTCGGCGAGGATGGCCGCCTCCTCCACATAGCCGTACCGGCGCAGGCCCCAGGCGATGAAGGAGTTGTCGAACGGCCACACCGTGCCGACGTGGTAACCGATGGGGTTGTAGCGGCCCTCGCCGTCGGCCAGGGTGCGGATCCCCCACCCGGTGAACAGCCTCGGCCCGAGCAGGTGCTCCACCACCTTGCCCGCCCTGGACTCGTCCACGATGCCGCTCCACAACAGGTGGCCCATGTTGGAGGAGAGGGCGTCGACCTGGTTGCCGTCGGGGTCGATCCCGAGCGCGTAGAACTCCCGGTCCTCGACCCAGAAGTCGCGGTTGAAGCGTTCCTTCAACGCGGCCGCGTCCCGCTCCAGCTTGTCGGCCAGCGCGGGGTCCTGCCAGAACCAGCGCGCGAGCCGCGCGGCCCGGATCTTCGCGTCGTACGCGTAGCCCTGCAGCTCGCAGGTGGCGCGCGGGAACGGCGCCAGCCTGCCGTCGTGGTAGGAGATGGAGTCCCAGGAGTCCTTCCAGCACTGGTTCTCCAGGCCGGTCTCCCGGCGCGGCTGGTACCACACGTACCCGTTGCCCACGAGGTCGGCGTACTCGTCGATCCAGTTCAGCGCCGCGCGTGCCTGCGGTTCCAGTTCGCGCACCAGCTCGGCGTCGCCCGTCCAGCGCTCGTACTCGTCGAGCAGGATGAGCCACAGTTGAGTGGCGTCCGCGGTGCCGTAGTACGGCGAGTGGGGCTGCTCCTCGAAGGCCGACGTCTCTCCGTAGCGCAGCTCGTGCAGGATCCGCCCCGGATCCTCGTCACGGAAGTCGTCCAGCCTGGTGCCCTGGAGCAACCCGAGGACGCGCAGCGTCGTGGCGGCGAGCCTCGGCTCGAACGGCAGGACCTGCAGGCTGGTGAGGATGCTGTCGCGCCCGAACAGCGTCATGAACCACGGCAGGCCGGCCGTCGGCATGGTGGTTCCCTCGGCCGTCAACGGGGTGTACCGCAGCGACGCGAGGTCGACCAGGCTGCGTCGATAGGTGCCGATCAGCACCTCGTGATCGGTGTACAGGCGCGGCATCCTGCGCAGCCAGTCATCCAGATCCTCGTACATCTGCCGCTTTGTCCGCACCGGGTGCTGCAGCGTGGGTCGCATGCCCTCCCCGACGGGCGACAGCGCCAACGTCTCCACGCGCAGGTTCGCCGTCCACTCGGCGCCGGGCTCGATCCGGACGGTGAAGCCCAGCCCGTGTTCGTCGACCTCGTGCGGTTCGTTCGCCGAGATGACGGTCTCGCGGCGGAAGGTCCCGCGTTCGTAGCCGAGGCGTAGCTGCCCGTCCTCGACGTTGGCGTAGTAGGACCCCTTCTTCTGGAGCACGTCCTTGATCTCGAACAGGTCGGCGAAGTCGCTGGAGGCTTCGACGCGGATCTTGAGGTCGAGGGGCTCCTCGCCGTGGTTGAGGATCGTCACCTGTTCGTCGAAGCTGCCGCAGATGGAACGGTGCCGGATCACCGACAGCTTCGAGTCGACGTACTGCGTGGCACCTCCGGGGACGAGGAAGAACCGCGCCTCGAAGTACTGCAGGTCGTCAATGGACAGCGGCTGAAGCCGCTGCCCGTTGACGGTGAGCACCCAGGTCGACAGGTACCGCGTGTCGAACGAGAACATCCCGCTCGGCGACGCCGGCGAGGCCTCGATGTCGCCGCGCTTGTCGCTGACCACGAACGTGTTGCCGGAGAGGATGTTGACCGTACTGTCGCTGTCGCTCATGACTGCCGCGTCCTTTCCGCCCGAGCGGCGCGTGGGTCGAACGCGTTCCGTGGTCCCGGAAACAGCCGCTCGATCGCGGAGATCAGGTGAAAGTTCCCCTCGACGTGTATCTCGCCCCGGAAAAACGCGACGTTCGCGTTCTCCTCACCCCTGGCGATCCGATCGAACACCGACTTGTGGGCATAGACCACGCATTGCCCGTCCCGATCCTCGCCGCGGGTGACGTTCAGGTCGCCGTTCCTGATCTCGACGATCCACTTGTCGACCTGTGAGTCCTGCCTGAGATCGAAACGGACGGTCCCGCTCTCTCTCCTCAGCGCCGGTACGTGCCCGCGCCGCTTGATCGACTCGAACAGCTCTGCGGTTGGATCCGTCGCCATCTCACCCTCGATCGTTGTCGCGCCTGGCACGTTCGCTGCACCGCTCACCCCGCCAGCCGTGGCCGCTCGGCGACGCCGGCCGGTTCGCGGAACTCCTGCGGGAGCTGGGACAAGACATCCTCGAACTCCCCGCCGCTGACGGCCTCCCGCACCGTCATCAGCACCGCGCTCACGCGGTCCGTCGCCGCCGCCGGATCGAGCCGCGCGCGTTCGCTCACCCGCCGGACGAACTCCTCCAGTCCGAACGCCTCTGCGGACTCCGCGCGCTTGCGCAGCGGATCCTGCAGCGCGACCGGTAGCTGCGCGGCAAGGTCGGCTGCTTCGCCTCCGGTGAGTCGCTCCGCCAACGTCTCGAGCGTCGCCCGAGCGAGGATCTCCGCCCGCTCGGGTGGAGTTCCGGTCCGCTCCGCGACCCTGCCGACGAACTCGGCGTGATTCACCGTCGCTCCTCCTCTCGGTAGCGCTGTCTACCCGGATGCCCCGGGCCCAAACGGTGCGGTCGGCGGCGATGGGCAGCGGGTGACCGTGGCCGTCGCGGGTACTGGTAGCCAGACAGGCTGCGGACGAGCCGACGAGCGAGGAGCGCGATCGATGGTGACCCAGGCGGACGTGCTGCGCTACCTGAACAGGCTGGACTTCCCGGCGAGCCGGGACGACATCGTCAACGAGGCCGAGCGCGAGGGCGCGTCGGCGGAGGTGCTGCGGGCGCTGCGGGCCATGCCCCCCGTCGATTACGCGAACAAGATGGAGGTGGCCCGGTCTGCCGGCACCGACCTGGTTCCGGAGAAGACGCCGGCCGAGAAGGCGGTGAAGGCCCGTGACCGCACGCACCAACGGGTGGCCGAGCACCTGCGCCGGGTCTGACCAGCGGGGCACGCCGCCGGTGCGGCGGCCGAAGGGCCACGTGCCGGCGGGTCAGGGCTGCTCGCCAATGCCCCTCAGGTACGCCAGAACCGCGAGCACCCGGCGGTTGTCGTCGTCGGAGGGGGCCAGGTCGAGCTTGGCGAAGATGCTGGCGGTGTGCTTGCCCACAGCGCTCTCAGACAAGAACAGCCGCTGGGCGATCGCCGCGTTGGACCGCCCCTCGGCCATCAGCTCCAGTACCTCCCGCTCGCGGGCGGTGAGTCGGGACAGGGGCGTGTCGCTGGCGCGACGGGCCAGCAGCTTGGCGATCACCTGCGGGTCCATCGCCGTGCCACCCGCGGCCACCCGGCGCAGCGCGTCGATGAACTGGTCGCTGTTGAAGACCCGGTCCTTGAGCAGGTAGCCCACCCCGCCCGCGCCGTCGGTCAGCAGCTCGCGCGCGTAGAGCTGCTCGACGTGCTGCGAGAGCACCAGTACCGGCTGGCCCGGGATCTCCCGGCGGGCGGCGAGCGCCGCCTGCAGGCCCTCGTCGGTGAACGTGGGCGGCAGCCGCACGTCGACCACGGCAACGTCCGGCCGCTCGTCGAGCACCGCGCGCAGCAGCTCCGGTCCACTCTCGACGGACGCCACGACCTCGATCCCGTGCGCGGTCAGCAGATGAGTCAAACCCTCCCTCAGGAGGAAGAGGTCCTCGGCGAGGACAACACGCACGGGAGCTCCATGGTCACGGTCGTCGGCCCGCCCGGCGGGCTGGTCACGGTCATGCTTCCGTCGAATGTACCCAGCCGGCGTTGGATCCCCCGCAGACCCGTGCCCCGCGCCGGGTCCGCGCCACCCCGGCCGTCGTCGAACACCGTGACGCGCAGCACACCGTCGCGGTGCCGCAGGTCGAGGCGGATTCTGCCGGCCGCCGCGTGCCGGGCCGCGTTGGCGAGCAGCTCGGCGACGGCGAAGTAGACGGCGGACTCGACCGGCGGGTCGAGCCGCCCCGGCAGGTCCACCTCCACCGTGGTCGGCAGCGGGGTGTCCAGCGCGAGCGCCCGTACCGCGTCGGCGAGGCCGCGCTCGGCGAGCACCGGAGGATGGATCCCCCGCACCAGGTCGCGCAGCTCCTGCAGGGCCCGCAGCGAGGTCTCGCGGGCCCGACCGATCAGCTCCTTGGCCGCCTCAGGGTCACGGTCGATGAGCGCCTCGACCGCGCTCAGGTGCAGCCCGAGAGCGACCAGGCGCGCCTGGGCGCCGTCGTGCAGGTCGCGTTCGATGCGGCGCAGCTCCGCGGCCTGTGCGTCGACCGCCTGCGCCCGGGTCTCGGCCAGCCGCTGGACGCGCAGCGCGAGGCGCGCCTTCTCGGTCGGCTTGAGCAGCACCGCCGTCCAGCGGTTGGCCAACCGGACACACGGCCCGACGAGCCACACGGCGAGCGCGACCAGCGCGGTGCCCACCGGAACGGCCAGCCACGGACTGCCGGCGAAGGCGCCGTACCAGTCGCTCGGCTCGTCGGCGAACGGCATCCACAGCAGTGGCAGCAGCAGGCCGTGGAGCCCGTAGACGGCCAGCGCGAGCGGCACCAGCAGCAGCGCCCCGGTCACGAACGGGTCCGCGAACATCCACGCGAAATCCCGCCAGGTCGCCGGGTCCGTGAAGATCCATTTCCAGCGGCGGTTGAAGGCGATCATGCGTGGCGTCTCGTAGACCTCGTTGCCGTCGCGGTACAGACCGTCCACATCGGGCAACGGGGCCGGCGGTCGTGGCCGGTACGGCGTGTCGATGCGTACGCCGGACCACCTGTTCGCCAGGTGCCGGCGCAGATTGGGCAGCCAACGGGAGTGCTCGACCAGCGGCGGGAAGACGAAGACCAGACCGAGCGGAATGGACAGCACCAGACCCACCACGTGCACCACGAAGAAGCCCAGGGCCAGCAGCGACAGCCCGAGCAGCGCGAGCCCACGGACGATCTCCTCGCCGACGTTGACCGGGCGGGGCTTGCGGCCGGACGGGCGCAGGAGCAGTCGGGTCCAGCGGCCGTGCAGGCGCAGGCACGCCGGCGCGATCACGAGGCCGAGCAGCAGGCCGGCCACCCCGCACCCGGCACGCGCCGCGACCGGCAGGTCGGTGGTTGCGGACACCGCGACGCCGGCGACCGGCAGCGCCCACGGCGCGAGGAGCGGCAGGCCGCCGACGAACGGGTTCAGCAGCAGCCACAGGTTGTCGCGGACGTTGGCCGGATCGGACGACAGCCAGCGCATGCGCGCCAGATAGGCGGGGAAGCGTGGGCTCCGGTAGGTCCTGCTGCCCCCGCGGTACCGGCCGTCCGGACCGGGAACGGGCGGTGGGGGCGGCGGCAGGTACGGGGCGTCGATCCGGATGCCTGCCCACCGCCCGGCGAGTCGGCGGCCCAGGTCCGCCAGCGCACGCGCCAGGCGCACGGGGCCGGGCCAGCCGCACAGCAGCGCCGCCAGGACCACGGCGAGCACCGGCAGCCCCACCAGCGTCAGCGCGAACAGCACGGGCGCCCGCACGAAGGCGAGGAATGCGCGGCGGACCGGGGGCAGAGCCATGCATCGAGTGTGGCCGCCCGCGGCGGGGCGGGGCACTGCGGCTAGGGCCCGGACAGGGGTGGGGCTGACTACACCCCTGTTCGGCGGCCAGCGCCATTACCGGCGGCCTCGCCCGTCCCTAGCGTCGTTGGCATGCCGATCATCGATGTCAGGAACCTGCGCAAGCGGTACGGCGACCGGGTGGCCGTCGATGATGTCTCCTTCGCTGTGGAGCCCGGCGAGATCTTCGGGATCATCGGGCCGAACGGCGCGGGCAAGACCACGACCGTGGAGATCATCGAAGGGCTGCGTCGGCCGGATTCGGGCCGGGTCACGGTGCTCGGGCTCGACCCGTGGCGCGACCGGGCGGAGCTGCGCCGCCGCGTCGGAGTGCAACTGCAGCGCAGCGAGCTCCCCGAGAAGATCACCGTGGGTGAGGCGCTGGGGCTGTACGCGTCCTTCTACCCGAACCCGGCCGACCCGGCCCGGCTGATGGCCGAGCTCGGCCTGGCCGCGGAGCGCGACACGGCGTACGCGAAGCTGTCCGGCGGCCAGAAGCAGCGGTTGGCGATGGCGCTCGCGCTGGTCGGAAACCCGGAGATCGCCGTCCTGGACGAGCTCACCACCGGCCTCGACCCGCAGGCGCGCCGCGACGCCTGGCAGTTGATCGAGGAGGTACGGGCGCGGGGCGTGACCATCCTGCTCGTCACGCACTTCATGGAGGAGGCCCAGCGGCTCTGCGACCGAATCGCGCTCATCGACGCCGGCCGGGTCGCGGTGCTCGACACTCCCGCGGGCCTGATCTCCCGGGTCGGCGCCCGGCAGCGGATCCGGTTCCGCCCGGCGCGCGGCCTGGCCGACGATCTGCTCGCCGCGCTGCCCGAGGTGCACCGGGTGGAGCGCCACGGCGGGCAGGTGGTCGTCACCGGCGGCGAGGACCTGCTGCTCGCGGTGGCCGCTCTGCTGGCCCGCCACGGGGTGGCCGTCAGCGAGCTCCAACTCGACCAACCCACCCTCGACGATGCGTTCATCACGCTCACGGCAAGGAGCCAGTCATGACCGGTTTCGCCCGCCTCGTACGTATGGAAGCGACGCTCCTGGTTCGCGACCGCGCGCTGCTGCCGATCGTGCTGGGGCTGCCGATCGGCCTGCTGCTGATCTTCGGCCTGCCCTCGGCCAGCCGCGAGGCGAGCCCGCAGCTCGGCGGATTCCGCGGCATCGACACGGTGCTGCCGTCGATGGCGGTCGCGGTCGCGCTCGGCGTGCTGGCCTTCTTCACGATCCCGAACAACCTCGGGATCTACCGGGAGAAGGGCATCCTGCGCCGCCTGTCGACGACCCCGGCGAACCCGGCGGGTCTGCTCGCCGCGCAGCTTCTGGTGAACCTGGCGTTGGCGGTGGTCGCCGTGGCGCTCGTCATCGGCGTCGGGGTGGCGTTCCTGGACATGCGGACGCCCGGACACGTCCCCGGGTTCGTCGCCGCGATCGTCCTCGGCACCGCGGCGCTGTTCTCCCTCGGCCTGCTCGTCGCGGCGGTGGCGCCCACGGCCCGCATCGCCCAGGGCATCGGGATGATCCTGTTCTTCCCGTCGATGTTCTTCGCGGGCCTCTACCTGCCCAAGGAGTCGATGCCCCGGGTGCTGGCGCGGATCGGCGACTTCACTCCGCTGGGCGCCTTCCGCCAGACGCTCCAGGACGCCTGGGCCGGTGTCGCACCCCGACCGTTGCAGCTGCTCTTCCTCGCCGGGGTCACCGCGGCGCTCGGCGCGCTCGCGGCCCGGATCTTCCGCTGGGACTGACCGGCGGTGACCGCCATGCCCGGGCGGCGGTCCGGCCCGCCTGGGGCGGCAGGCGGGCCGGACCGCACGTCAACCGGCCTGCGCCCGCCCGGCCACGCCTGCCATCGCCGGGCGCAGCCGTACGGCCGTCACCGCGTGCCGATCGACCGCGGTGACCTCGATCGTCCACCCGTCGATCGCCACGGTCTCGCCGGTCCCGGTCGGCAGGTGGCCGAGCAGCGAGATCACCAGGCCGGCAACGGTCGTGTAGTCGCCCGGCTTGGTGGCGACGTAGACGCCGAGGTCCGGCAGGTCGTGCACCGGGAAGGTGCCGGGCAGCAGCAGGGAGCCGTCCAGGTCGTGCTGGACCGCCTGCACGTCCGGGTCGTGCTCGTCGTAGATCTCCCCGACGACCTCCTCCAGCAGGTCCTCGAGGGTCACGATGCCGTCGACCGCGCCGTGCTCGTCGACGACGAGCGCGAACTGCTGCCGCTCGGTCTTGAACCGCCGCAGCGCGTCGGAGACGTGCAGGGAGTCGGGCAGCAGCAGGGCCGGCCGGGCAACGGTGGCGGCGGTACCGCCCGGGGCAGTGACCAGGTCGCTCCAGTGCACCACGCCCACGGTGTCGTCGAGGTTGCCGCCCCGCACCACCGGGGCCCGGGAGTGGCCGGCGGCGGCGAGAGCGGCGCGGGCCTGCTCGACCGGGGTGCCGGCGTCGAGCGTGAACACCGCCGGGCGCGGCACGAGCACCTCCCGCAGCACCCGCCCGGCGATCTCCACGGCGCTGGTGATGATGAGCCGCTGCTCGCTGGTGAACCCGCGGTGCGTGGCGGCCAGATCCCGGATCTCCTCGGAGGTGACCTCCTCCCGGTGCCGCGTCGGGTCGGCGCCCATGAGCCGGACGGCGACGTCGGTCGCGCGCCCGAGCAGCCACACGACGGGGCGCGACAACCGGGCCAGCAGGTTCAGCGGCTGGGCGACAAGCAGCGCCCAGCCCTCCGCCCGCTGCATCGCCACGCGCTTGGGTGCGAGCTCGCCGAAGACCAGCGTGAGGAAGGACAGCACCAGGGTGACGCCGACGATCGCGACCGGGCGGGCGGCGTCGCCGAGGAAGCCGAGCAGCGGCATGAGCGGCTCGGCGAGCGCGACGGCGGCGGTCGCCGAGGCCAGGAATCCGGCGAGGGTGATGCCGATCTGGATGGTCGCGAGGTACTGGTTCGGGTCGCGGGCCAGGCGGGCCACCGCTTTACCGGCCCGGCCCTTGCGCTCCAGACGCTGAAGCTGGCTCTCGCGCAGGCTGATCAGGGCCAGTTCGCTGCCGGCGAAGACGGCGTTGAGCAGCACCAGCACGATCACGAGGAGGAGCTGGATCCAGGAGCCGCTCACGTGCGGCCCCTGCGGGACGCCGGGCCAGGGCCCGGCCAGGTACTACTGACGTCCACGGTTCAACGGTATCGCGCACCGGGGTGCGACCGGGGCGGCCCGACCGCACATCCCCGGGTGACGTCGGGGCAAGCCGCCGCACGCGCACCCTCCCCCGGTTAAGGATGGTCCCCGGGCAGGCGCGCATCGAGGGAGGCGGGATGGCGACTCAGGTTCAGGTGGTCCTGGACTGCGCGGACCCGGACCGGCTCGCCCGGTTCTGGGCGGAGGCGCTCGGCTACCAGCTGCAGGACCCGCCGGCCGGGTACCCGACATGGGAGGACTTCCTGCGCGACATCGGGGTGCCGCCGGAGGACTGGAACGCGGCGAGCGCCCTGGTCGACCCGACCGGCCGGGGGCCGCGCATCTACCTGCAGCGGGTCGCCGAGCCGAAGGCGGGGAAGAACCGCATGCACCTCGACCTCAACGTCGGCGGCGGGATCGACACGCCGCCCGAGCAGCGGCGCGAGAACGTGGCCGCGGCGGTGGCCCGGCTCACCGCGCTCGGGGCCACGCAGGTGCGTGAGCACACCGAACGCGGCGAGTACTGGGTGGTCATGCAGGATCCGGAGGGCAACGAGTTCTGCGTGCAGTAGGCACGGGTGGTGCCTGATTCCGGCCATGTCGGGCTCGCTGGAAAGATTCGGTAACGACCCGGTCCATCCGTGGTGAGCCTCACTCTTCCGGCCGATGGTCTGGCCTGATCAGGCGTGTGCCGGCAGGGTCGTTTACCTCCTCATTCGGGCCGCTTGACCGCGCCCGTCCGCGTACCGACGTGAGGGAGTGACCGTGGCGCACCGTCCCCATCCGTTCGCCGTACGCCGGCACCGCCGCCCGTCGCACGCACTGCGGATCGCCACCGGCCTGCTCTGCGCCGCGCTGCTCGCGGCGGCCGGCATCGGCGTCGTCCACCTCCGCTCGCACAAATCGCCGGACCCCACCGCGCAGATCGCGATCGAGGAGCGCGCCGAGCGGGCCTCCCGGGGCGGCGCACGCACCACCGCCTCGCCGTCGCCGGCACCGAGCCCCACCCCTGTCGCGAGCACCCCGGCCGCGCCCGCCACGCCCCGGACGACCTCCGCCGCCCCGCGGCGCACCGCGCCGCAGACCACCGCCGCCACGCCGTCCGCGCCGGTGCCCGCCGACTGCGCCGCCTACACCGGCAACCGGCGCACCGGCTGCTTGCTGCTGCCCACCTTCGGCTTCTCGCTTCGCGAGATGCCCGCGCTGGACAAGCTGTGGACGCGCGAGAGCAACTGGAACCACCTGGCCCGCAACCCCTCCTCGGGCGCGTACGGCATCCCGCAGGCCCTGCCCGGCTCGAAGATGGCGACCGCCGGCGCGGACTGGCAGACGAACCCGGCGACCCAGATCCGGTGGGGCCTGGGCTACATCAAGGAGCGGTACGGCACCCCGACCAAGGCGTGGGCCTTCTTCCAGGCGAACAACTGGTACTGACCGGTCGGGGTCAGCGGCGGGTGCGGGCCAGCCAGAGCAGGCCGAGCACGGGGAGCACCAGCGGGACGAAGCCGTACCCCCACCCGTACACCGACCACACCGTCTCGTCGGGGAAGGCGGACGGCACGAGCAGGCTCAGCGTGCCGACCACCAGCACGCCGGCCAGTTCGACGCCCAGACAGACGAGGACGACGGCGCGCGCGGACCGGGCGAGCCCCACCGCGGCCACGAGGTAGATCGCGGCGGCGAGCGCCGAGAGCAGGTACGCCAGCGGCGCCTCGGCGAAGCGCGTGGCGATCTGCACGGCGGACCGCGCACCGGCGGCCAGGGCGAAGAAGGCGTACACGCCGACGAGGACGCGTCCGGGACCGGCCCCGGTGGCCCGCGACTCAGGCATGCGCGACCTGTTGCAGGCGGACGACGAGGACCGGCAGCACCAGCGCGGCGACGCCCACGATCACCGCGCCCCAGCGGGTGCGCTCCAGGATGGCCAGCGCGGCGGCGGCCGGGAGGACGAGCGCGGCAGCGATCAGGTAGCCGACGAACGTGACCACCGAATCCGGGCGTTCGCCCCGAAACAGCGCGACGACGGCGAGCACGACCTGCACCAGCACCAACACCTCGACCACCGCGAGCCCGGCGAGGTGGGTGACGTCCGCCGGCCGGTCACGGGCGGCGGCCAGCAGGGCCCACGCCGCGACCAGCAGCGAACAGATGATCACGGCCGTGGCCAGTGGGAGTGCGAGGCCGTCGTCCGGCGCCGGGGACACATCCATGTCCGAAAAAGCTACTACCGCGCCGCGGGGCCTGCCGCATCCGGGCCCCGTGCCGCCGTGGTGGAGAGCCTCGCGCCGCGGCGCGGCGTGCATCTACTTCGGACCCTGGTGCGGTGGCGTCGGCACCGTTCGGAGATAGTCGATCACGGCCCGTCGCCCCCGCCGACCGGCGTACGCTGACCTCCACCGAGACACGGGGGGCGAGCCGTGCGTGAGGACGTGCAGCAGCGGGCGGACGCGCGGCGCGTCGCGGCGGCCTTCGCGGCCGGCGGCGCGGTGGGGGCGCTCATGCACCGCCACGACTGGTCCGCCACGCCCCTCGGCCCCGTCTCGCGCTGGCCGGCGTGCCTGGTTGACGCGCTCGCCGTCTGCCTGCGCTCCCGCCAGCCCATGGTCGTCTTCTGGGGACCGCAGTTCGCGCAGATCTACAACGACGCGTACCGGGCGATGCTCGGCGGCCGGCACCCGCAGTGCCTCGGCCAACCGGTCCAGCGCTGCTGGCCGGAAGCCTGGGATCGGCTCGGGCCGGCGCTGCGAGACGTCCTCGCGCGCGGCGAGGCCAGCGTCTGCGCGGACGTGCCCGTGCTCACCGACCGCCACGGCTGCCCCGGGGAGGCCTACGTCACCTTCTCCTGCACGCCGATCGAGGACCCCTCCGGCGTGGTCTGCGGCGCGTTGGGCACCGTGGTCGAGACCACCGGGCGGGTCGTCGGCGAGCGCCGGCTGCGCGCAGTGGCCGACCTCGCCGCGCGCACCGCCGGTCTGCGCAGCCCGGAGGCGACCTGCCGGGCGGCCGCCGCCGCGCTGGCCGGCCACCCCCAGGACGTACCGTTCGCGGTCTTCTACCTGCTCGACCCCGACGGTCAGCGGGCGATCACCGCGGCCACCGCGGGTGTCCTCGCCGCGGACCCGCTCGCCACCGATCCCCTGGCCGCCACCGTCGACCTGTCGAAGAAGGCCGGGTGGCCGCTGGCCGAGGTGGTGCGCACCGGCGAAAGCGTGGTGGCCGACGCGTGGCCGCCCGACACCGCGCTCGCCGCCGGCAGGGCGCTGGTGCTTCCGATCACCCCGGTCGCCGGCGAACGCCCGGAGGGTCTGCTCGTCGCCGGGCTGAATCCGCGTCTCGCGCTCGACGACGGCTACCGGGAGTTCCTCACCCAGATCGCCGGGCACGTCGCCGCCGCGCTCGGCGCCGCGCGCGCCCACGAGCGCCAGCGGAGGCACGCCGAGACGCTCACCGAGATCGACCGCGCCAAGACGGCGTTCTTCTCCAACGTCAGCCACGAGTTCCGCACCCCGCTGACGCTGCTGCTCGACGCGCTGGAGGAGGTGCTCGCCGCGGGAACAGCCGTGGCCGGACCCCAGCGCGAACGGGTGCGGGTGGCCCACCGCAGCGCGCTGCGGGTGCTCAGGCTGGTCGACACGATGCTCACCTTCGCCCGCTTGGAGTCCGGCCGGGCCCGGGCCACGTACGAGCCGGTCGAGCTCGCCAGCCTCACCACCGAACTGGCCAGCATGTTCGGGTCCGCGGTCGAGCGCGCTGGGCTGGTGCTCACCGTCGACTGCCCGCCGCTGCGGGAACCGGTGTACGTCGACCGTCAGATGTGGGAGACCATCGTGCTCAACCTGGTCTCCAACGCCTTCAAGCACACGTTCGTGGGCCGCATCGACGTGACCCTGCGGGAGACCGACGGGGCGGCCGAGCTGACCGTACGGGACACCGGGGTGGGCATCCCGGCCGACCAGATCCCGCACCTGTTCCAGCGGTTCCACCGGGTGCCCGGAGTCCGGGCGCGCACCCGGGAGGGCAGCGGGATCGGCCTGTCGCTGGTGGCCGAGCTGGTCGCCCTGCACGGCGGCACCGTCCAGGTCACCAGCGAACCGGGCCGGGGCTCGGCGTTCACCGTGCGCATCCCGACCGGCTCGGCCCACCTGCCGCCCGATCAGGTCGACGGGGACCGGCGGGAGGATGCGGGCCGGCTGCGGCACTCGTACGTCGAGGAGGCGCTGCGCTGGCTGCCGGACACCCCGTCGGTCGCGACGTCCGACCCGCCCGACCACGCGGTGGTGCTCGTCGCCGACGACAACGCTGACATGCGCGCGCATCTGCGCCGGGCGCTCGGCCGGCACTGGACGGTCCGGCTCGCACCGGACGGGCAGACCGCGCTGCGCATGGCCCGCACCAGCCCGCCCGACGTGGTGGTGACCGACGTGATGATGCCCGGGCTGGACGGCTTCAGCCTGCTGCGCGAGCTTAGGGCCGACCCCCGGACCAGCGAGCTTCCGGTGATCATGCTGACCGCCCGCGCGGGTCGGGAGTCCATAGTAGAAGGACTCGAGGCCGGGGCCGACGACTACCTGGTCAAGCCGTTCACGACCGCGGAGCTCGTCGCCCGGGTGCACACCCACCTGCGCACGGCCCGGGTGCGCCAGCGGGCCACCCTGCGCATGCGCAGCCTGGCCAACGCCAGCCACGCGCTGTCCACGAGCCTGGACGTCGGCGAGATCGTCGACGTGCTCACCACCCTCGTCGTTCCACAGTGGGCGGACGAGTGCGTGGTGTGGCTGCGCGAACAGACGCGCACGGGCGAATGGCGGCTCGTGGCGCGCACCTGCCGAGAGCTCGGCGGGAAGATCACCGTCCAGGCCCGGACGGACGCGGAGGCCGCGGCCGAGGCGGTGGGCGTGGCGCGGGCGCTCGGGACCGGCCGGCCCCATCAGGCCAGGCTCGCCGGCGGGGAGCTCGCGCTCACCCTCCCGCTGCGGGCGCGCGGCGATCAGCTCGGCGCGCTCACCGTGGCGCGCCGCGGGGGCGCGCCCTGGCGGCCGACCGATCTGGAGTACCTCACCGACCTCGCCCGCCGGCTCGCGCTCGCGCTCGACAACGCCGCGCGGTACGAGGCCGAGCGCAGCGTCGCGGTCACCCTGCAACGCTCGCTGCTGCCGAGCGAGCTGCCCACCGTGCCCGGCGTGGACCTGGCCGCCCGGTACCAGCCGGGGGGCCGGGGCACGAGCGTCGGCGGCGACTGGTACGACGCCTTCCCGCTGCCCGACGGCCGGCTCGCGCTCGCCATCGGCGACGTGATGGGCCGGGGTGTGCGCGCCGCGGCGATCATGGGTCAGCTACGGGCGGCCCTGCGCGGGTACGCGCTGGAGAACCTGCCGCCGGCGCAACTGCTCACCCGGCTCGACGCATTCGTCGAGGCGAGCGGCGAGCCGCACCTGAGCACCTGCCTGTACGCCACGTACGACCCGGCCGGTCGACGGCTGCGCATCGCAGCCGCCGGTCACCTCCCGCCGCTGCTGGTCACCCCCGGGGGCGCCAGCCAGCACGTCGCCCTGCCGGTCGGGCTTCCGCTCGGGGCCGGCGCCGCAGAGGACATCACGTACGCCGACCACGAGCTGACGTTGACCGGCGACAGCCTGCTGGTGCTGTACACCGACGGGCTCATCGAGACGCGGGAGCACAGCCTGGACACGGGGATGCGGACGTTGGAGGCGCTCACCCGCCGCCGGTTCCGGGACGCCGAGGCGGCGTGCGAACACCTCCTGGCCGCGCTCGGTCCGGACGGCGACCACGCCGACGACACCACCATCCTGGCCCTCCACTGTGGATCAGGCTGAGCCGCTCGCCCTAGTCGTGGTGGTCGTGGCCGGAGCTGCCGAACGGCGGTTGCGGACGCTGGCCGGGCGCCACGACCACGAACTGGCCCATCATGCCGTTGTCCTCGTGGTAGAGCATGTGGCAGTGGTACATGTACGGCGTCGCCGGGTCGGCGTAGTCGGCGAACCGGGCGATGATCCGCATGCTCGTGCCCGGTGGCAGGAACACGGTGTCCTTCCAGCCGCGAAGCTGCGGGGGCGGTTCGCGGCCGTCGACCCGCAGCACCTGGAACTGCACGTCGTGGACGTGGAAGCTGTGCGGGGTGCCGTGCATGTTGGCGACGTCCCACACCTCCACCGTGTCCCTGGTGACCACCGCGTCGATCCGGCCCATGTCCATGGACTCGCCGTTGATCTGGTGGCCCGACAGCCGGAACGTGCGGGTCTGCGCCGCGTCCGCCGGGTCGAGCCGGGGCACGTCGACGAGCCGGTCCGGCACCGGCGGGCTGGCGTCGAGCCTGTCCGCCGCCCGCAGCTGCAGCACGTCGAACTCGTCGGATCCGCCGACGAACCGGTCGACGCCGGCGGGCGGGTAGCTGCGCAGCACGGCCCGCTCACCCGGGCGCACGGTCACCACGATCTCGGCCCGCTCCCCCGGAGCCAGCGTCACCCGGCCGGTGGTGTGCGGCGCCGCGAGCAGGCCGCCGTCGGTGCCGACGAGCGCAAAGGGCCGGCCGTCGGCGAAGCCGAAGTTGTAGACGCGGGCCGTGGAGCCGTTCAGCAGGCGCAGCCGGATCCGCTCGGTGCGCACGTCGAGGTACGGCCCGACCGTGCCGTTGACCAGGAGGGTGTCGCCGAGGATGCCGAGGTCGTTGAAGAACCGGCGGCTTGCGGCGAACTGCCCGTCGCGGGTGAACCGCTTGTCCTGCACGATCACCGGCACGTCGTCCACGCCGTACTCGTGGGGCAGGTCGCGCCCGCCGGTGGCGGGGTCGTCGAGGATGAACATGCCGGCGAGCCCGCGGTAGACGTGCTTCTCGGTCTGCCCGTGCGGGTGCGGGTGGTACCACAGGGTCGCCGCCGGCTGGTTGACCCGCCACGTCGGCGACCAGGTGCTCCCCGGCCGGATCGGCTGGTGCGGGTTGCCGTCCATGCGGGCCGGCAGGTGCATGCCGTGCCAGTGCACGGTCGTGGCCTCGCCGAGCGCGTTGTGGACGTTGACCACCACCTGCTCGCCGCGGCGGGCCCGTAGCGTCGGCCCGAGGTAGTCGCCGTTGAATCCCCAGGTGACGGTGCGGCCCCGGCCGAAGTCGCGGGTGCCGGCCTGCGCGCGCAGGTCGAAGACGCGTCGGCCTTCGCCGTCGATGCGCGAGGGCGCCAGCGGAGGGATGGCCAGCGGGTTGGTGAATTCGACACGCCCGACCGTGGAGACCGACATCCGGTCCCACACCCAGGCACCCGCAGCCACGCCCGCGCCGCACACCAGCAGCACGAGAGCCACCGCGCCGAGCAGCAGCCTACGCACCATGAGACTCCGTCCATCGACCGTCGGGCGGGCCCTGCTGACCTTTGAGCAGACCCGCTACCTGTAGACAGCCTCAGTATTAGGCGGTGCGAGCGGGCCCAGCGAGGCCGAAACACGGCATTAGGGGAAAGCTCAGGGAGGACCCCGATACGCTGCCAGCGATGGACGGTCCCTTCGCCGAACGCACCCGCGACGCGGCCCCCGCCCCGGACGCCGCGGCCTTTGCGGGGTCGCCCACGCCGCTGCCGCACTCCCTCGCGGCCGCGCTGGTGTTCGTCTCCAGCGGCGCCGTGCTCGTGCTCGAGGTCGTCGGCCTGCGCCTGGTCGGGCCGTACGTCGGCGTCACGCTGCAGACCAACAGCGCGGTCATCGGTGTGGCGCTCGCCGCGATCGCGTACGGCGCGTGGCTCGGTGGCTGGTTCGCCGACCGGGTCGACCCGCGGCGCCTGATCGCCCCGGCGCTGGTGCTCGGCGGCATCACCACCGCGCTCACGCTGCCGGTGGTGCGGTACGCCGGCGAGGCGCTGCGCGGCTCGGCCGCCGGCGGCGTGCTGCTGCTGACGGCGTTGACCGTGTTCGTGCCGGCGGTGCTGCTGTCGGCGGTGACCCCGCTCGTGGTCAAGCTGCAACTCGGCGATCTGCGCCAGACCGGCCGGGTGGTCGGCAGGCTGTCCAGCATCGGCACACTCGGCGGCATCACTGCCACCCTCGGCACGGGCTTCGTGCTCGTCATCGCGCTGCCGAGCAGCGCGATCATCGGCTGCCTCGCCGGTGTCCTGGTCGCCGGCGGACTCGGCTTCGCGGCATGGCGGCGCCGGGTGGAGCCCCCGGACCCGCAGCGCCTGGCGCCGTCCGGACGCGCGGGTGCCGTCGTCGCCGTTGTCGGCCTGGCCGGTACCGGGCTCGTCGTCACCGCCCCGAACCCGTGCGACGTCGAGACCGCGTACCACTGCGCCGCGATCGTCGCCGACGCCACGCGGCCGACCGGTCGGCTGCTCATGCTCAACTCCGCCCGCCACTCCTATGTCGACCTCGCTGACCCGCGCCACCTGGAGTTCGCGTACACCCGCTGGATCGGGGCGCTCGCGGACGTGGCCGCGCCGCCCGGCACCCCCGTCGACGCGCTGCACCTCGGGGGCGGCGGCTTCACCCTGCCCCGCTACCTGACCGCCACCCGGCCCGGCTCGACGAACCGGGTCCTGGAACTCGACGGCCGCCTGGTCGACCTGGACCGCGCCGAACTCGGCGTGCGAACCGGCCCCGACCTCGACATCTGGATCGGCGACGCCCGCATCGGCGTGGCCCGCCAGCCCGACGCGCGCTACGACCTGGTCATCGGCGACGCGTTCGGGCACCTCGTCGTGCCGTGGCACCTGACGACCCGCGAGTTCGTGACGGACATCCGGCGCACGCTGCGCCCCGACGGCGTCTACGCGCTCAACATGATCGACTATCCGCCGGCGCGGTTCGTGCGCGCCGAGGTGGCCACCGTCGCGGCGGTCTTCCGGCACGTGGCGCTGGTCGCGCCGCCCACCGCGATCGAGGGCCGCCGAGGCGCGAACTTCGTCCTGCTCGCCTCGGACGCGCCGCTGCCGCTCGACGCGCTGCGCGAACGTCTCGCCACCGAGCCGGCGCCGGTCGCGGTCCTCACCGGCCCCGAGCTCGCCACGTTCACCGAGGGTGCGCGCGTGCTGACCGACGATCACGCGCCGGTGGACCAACTGCTCGCGCGGTGAGCGCGGTTCACATCTCCGCTGCGGTTGGCCCCAGAATGCGGTGATTGGTTCCCTGGCGGCCAGTCTGCGTTCCGGTAAGCTGACCGGCGGTCGCCCTGGGCGGCCGCTGCCGAGCCGCGCGGGTGGGTCGTCCCGGCCCGCCCGGCGGGCCGGGGAACCCGCGTTTCCTGGGGTGAATCCGCGAGTTCGCGGTAGGGCGTCTCCTCTCGCCCGAACCCGTCAGCTAACCCGGTAGGCGGTCGAAGAGAGGGAAGCGGACACGTGACGTCAACAGCGAAGCGACCGCGGAGTCTGTCGGTTGTCGTGGCGTGGCTCGCCGCCGTCGTGGTGGCCGCGGTGATGGCGAGCCCCGCGAGCGCCCGGGTGCAGCCCGACGACCCCGACGGCGCCGACAAGCCGACGCTGCGCGAGCAGCTCGACGCGGCGGCGCGGGGGTACATCGAGGCGAAGGCGCGCTACGACGCGTCGAAGGCGCTCGAGGCCACGCTCAGGGAACAGGTGCAGGCCACCCAGCTTCAGCTGGACATCCTGAGCACGCAGGTCAGCGAGGTCGCGGCGATGTCCTACCGCACCGGTCGGCTCGGCCCGATCGGCGCCCTGCTGCAGAGCGCGTCGCCGGACGAGTTCCTCAACCGTGCCGCCGGCGTGGAGAGTGTCGCGCTGTACAGCGACACGCGACTGCGCGAACTGCGCACCCTGCGCAGGGAGCTGGCCCAGCACCAGGACCGCCTCTACGCCGCGCTGCACCAGCAGACCGAGGAGCTGGCGGCCATGGAGAAGCGCAAGAAGGACGCGGAGCGGGCGCTCGCCGCGGCGGGTGGCGGACGGGCGAGCGGCGGCTTCGTGTCCGGGAACTCACCGGCGGCGAAGCCGGCGCCCCGCAACCCGGACGGCAGTTGGCCGGCCGAGCGCTGTACGGTCGACGACCCGACGACGAGCGGGTGCCTGACGCCGCGCACGTACCACGCGTACCAGCAGACGAGGGCGGCCGGGTTCACCCGCTACGTCTCCTGCTACCGCAGCGGGGGCTCCGGCGAGCACCCGAAGGGCCGCGCCTGCGACTGGGCGGCGCAGCCGAACGGCTTCGGCGGCACCGCGACCGGCGGCGACAAGGCGTACGGCGACCGTCTGGCGAGCTGGTACGTGGCGAACGCCAACGCCCTCGCGGTCATGTACGTGATCTGGTACAGACAGATCTGGATGCCCGGACTCGGCTGGCGCTCGTACAGCGGCGGCGGTGACCCGGCGAGCGACCACACCAACCACGTGCACCTGTCGGTGTACTGAGACCGGTTCGCGTGCGGGTGGCCGATTCGCTCGCGGTCACGCGAGCGAATCGGCCACCTCGGTGAGCAGCGCGACGGTCTGCTCGGGATTCAGCGCACTGTCCACGATCCGCTCGAACGCGGACTCGTACTCGGCCACCTCGCCCGGCCGGTCCCGCAGGATCATCGCGCCCGGGGCGTGCTCCAGGTAGAGCACGACGTCCGCGTCGGGCTCCGTGAACCCGAACAACGCGAACGAGCCGTACAGCCCCGGGTGCACGCCGGCGGCGAACGGAAGCACCCCGAGACGCAGGTGCGGCCGGGCGGCCAGCGCGATCAGGTGCTGCAACTGCTGCCGCATCACCGCTTTGCCGCCGATGTGCCGGCGGATGGCGGCCTCGTCGAGCACGACCACGAGCTCCGGTGGCGTCGGACGGTCGAGCGCCTCACGGATGCGGGTCATCCGGACCTCGACGTGCGCGTCGACCTCGGCCGGCTCCAGCATTCGGGTGCCGCCGCCGCTGATGATCGCGCGGGCGTACGCCTCGGTCTGCAACAGGGCCGGGACGATGGTCGGGTGGAAGTAGCGGATCGTCGAGGCGTCCGCCTCCAGGCCGATGAACTCCAGGTAGGACGGCGACAGGATCCCCTTGTACCCGGCCCACCAGGCACGCTGACGTGAGCGGCGGGCGAGGTCGAGCAGGTCCTCGACCTCGCTGCGGTCACGCACCCCGTAGAGGTCGAGCAGGGCACGCAGGTCGTTCGTGGAGATGCCGACCGCGCCGGCCTCGATGCGGACCAGTTTCGACACGGACCAGTCCATCTTCGAGGCCACCTGATCCTGCGTGAGCCCGGCGGCCTCGCGGCGCTGCCGCAGCTCGGTCCGCAAGCGGCGGCGCTGGACGGTCGGCCGCTGACCGACGGTCATGTCTACGCTCCTTTGCGAACAGGACTGTCAGGCGTACGGGACAGGCGACGCAGACTCCAGCCTAACGTAGCTATCCATCAATGATAAGCCTGGCCTTCTGCCTAGTAGCAATAAGCTGTGAAGCCGCCTGACCGCTGCCCTCACGACGCTCGCCGCGCGGCCGGTCGCTCATCCCAGCCGCCGGCCTCGCCATTTCGTCACCATTCGTGAGCTCTGGCCCAGCGGCATATGTGGTGATTTATGAGCAGAAAAGGATGCCACCTCGCTAGTAGACGAGCTCCAATCTGCTACTTAGCTATTTGCGGACCTTCCCTTCACTGTCTCGCAGATAGCACAATCGCAGTACGAGTGTGAGACACGCTCACACTCCGGAGACCCCAAGAGACGAGATGGCACCCGGCGGCCACCGGGTGCCATCGACAACTCCCCTCAGCCCACCGCACGAGCCGTGAAGGAGCTAGCCGTGGATCTTACGTGGCTGCGCCCTCATCCCGACGACCTCACGTTCCTGGACCGCAACGGCGTGCGCATCACCGGGGCCTGGTTCACCGTCGACGGTCGCCGGTACGCCGTGCCCGACCTCGTCGAGGTGTGGACGGTCACCGGTCCGCGCCCCCCGTTCGCCTCGCGAGCCTTCCAGGCGGCCGGGCTGATTGCGGTCGTCGCGGCCGTGGCCTCGCCGCGGCTCGACACCACCACCGCCTGGCTCGGCGTCGGAGTGGCCCTGGCGATCCCGCTGACCGCCGCGCTCATCGCGCTGCGCGTCCAGTCCCGACCGTTGAGCCTGTACGCCCACTACAGAGGACGGACGGTACGGCTGCTGGAATCGACCGACTCGGTGTGGTTCCACCAGGTGTGCCGCGCCCTCGACCGCGCCCGGGCCTACAACGGCCACGGCTAGTCCGTCCGGCCAGCCCTCGGCCGGCGTGCGGCATCGCACTACCGTCCAGGGTGTATCACGTTCGGTGATCCGGATATTTCGCCAATCGGTCGCGAGCCGCGCACATCACCGCCTCCCCCTTCCCAGCGTCCGCGCCGTTGGTTAGGTTGAAACCGCTGGCCAGGCACCTCGCCGTCCACCGACGGCACCGGGCCGGCGCCGCCGAATCGCCCGCACGGGCGAGCCGGGGACCCATCAGTGCACCGGCAGGTGCACCGGGGTGAATCCGTCCCCCGCGTACGCGGGTGGCGGTAGGGCGACCTTCTTCCCGCCCGAACCCGTCAGCTAACCCGGTAGGCGGCCAAGGGAGGAAGGGTTGTCGCAGTGCCTGTCGCACGGACGTTCGCGCTCCGCGCGCTCGTCATCGTCGGTGTGGCGTGCGCGCTCACGCTTCCGGCCTCGTCGGCGGCCGCCGCACCCTCGCTGGAGGAGATCGAACGGCAGATCCGCACGCTGTCGGCGGAGATGACCCGTGTCGTCGAGGAGTACAACACGGCGAACGTGCGGCTGAGCCGCATCCGCGCGGCCGCCGCCGAGGCCGCCGCCCGGCTGCCCGCCGCGCAGGCCGAGGCCGACGCCGCGGTCGCCGAGATCGGCGACCTCATGGCCCGGGCGTACATGACCGGTGAGATCGGCGCGGTGCGGGCGCTGCTGGACGCCGGTTCCGCGAACCGGCTGCTCGACCGGGCCGCCGCCCTCGACCAGGTCGCCCGGATACGCAACGCCCAGCTCGCGCAGGCCACCGCCGCGCAGGCGCGGGCCGAGGAGGAGAAGCGCAAGCTGGACGAGCTGCTGGCCGCCGAGACCGCGACGCAGCAGACGCTCGCGGCCAAGAAGGCACAGATCGAGAAGGACCTCTCGCGGCTGTACGCGCTGCGCGAGCAGGCGTACGGGGCGGCGCGGGAGTCCGCCTCCGGCCAGCCCGCCCCACCGCCACCTCCGGTCTCCGGGGCGGCCGGTGTCGCCGTCCGGTACGCGTACGCCGCGCTCGGCAAGCCCTACGAATGGGCCGCCGACGGCCCCGACTCCTACGACTGCTCCGGGCTGACCATGGCGGCGTGGCGCGCGGCCGGGAAGTCGCTGTCACACTCGGCCTCTATCCAGTACCGCGAGACCGCCCGGATCAGCCGATCGCAACTGCAACCCGGCGACCTGGTCTTCTACAACAACCTCGGCCACGTCGCCATCTACGTCGGCAACGGCCAGGTCATCCACGCCCCGACGTTCGGCGAGGTCGTCAAGCTCGCCAGCGTCGACATGATGCCGCCGTACGGCTACGGCCGGGTGCGGTGACCCGAGACCTCCCCCCCCACCCCTCCCCGGTAGATCTTGGGGGGTTCGGGACGACGCCCGTTCCGAGCCCCCCAAGATCACAAAAGTTGCGTGCCGGGTGCCCCGCCACCAGGATCGTTCCCCGTGACGATGAGTACGACGAGCTGGGATCCCGGGCAGTACCTGAAGTTCGAGGCCGAGCGGGCGCGGCCCTTTCACGACCTGGTCGCCCAGGTGGCGCACCACTCACCCACGACCGTGGTGGACCTCGGCTGCGGCCCCGGGCACCTGACCGCGACGCTCGCCGAGCGGTGGCCGGCGGCGCGCGTCACGGGAGTGGACTCCTCGGCGAAGATGATCGAGGCGGCGCACCCGCTCGCCGTGCCCGGCCGGCTCGACTTCACGCTCGGCACGATCGAAGGCTGGCGCCCGACCACCCCGGTTGACCTGATCGTCTCCAACGCCGCGCTGCAGTGGGTACCGTCCCATGTGGACCTGCTCCCGGTCTGGGTACGCGAGGCGCTCGCCCCCGGCGGCGCGCTCGCCTTCCAGGTGCCGAACGCGGGCGACTCGGCGGCGGGCGTCGCGATCCGCAAGGTCGCCGCGTCGCCCCGCTGGGCCGGCCGGTTCGTCTCGCTCGCGATCCGACGCGGCCCCACCGGCGGGCGCAGCCCGGTCCTCGCGCTCGACCGGTACGTCGATCTGCTCGCCCGCGCCGGCTGCCGCGTCAACGCCTGGGAGACCACGTACCTGCACGTGCTGCCGAACGCCGAGGGCGACAACCATCCGGTGCTGGAGTGGTTCGCCGGCACCGGGCTGCGCCCGTACTTCGACGCGCTGGGCGACGACCCGGCCGCGGTCGCCGACTTCCGCGCGGAGGTGGCGCAGGCGCTGCGCGAGGCCTACCCGCCCGCCCCGTACGGCACGCTGCTGCCGTTCCGGCGCCTGTTCGTGGTGGCGGAGCGGGCGTGAACGAGATGGCCTACCCGTACGCCGAGCGCCTGGACCTGGTGGAGCACCTGCACGGGCGCGCCGTCGCCGACCCGTACCGCTGGCTGGAGGACCCGGCCGACCCCCGGACGGTGGCCTGGTCGGCGGCGCAGGACGCCCTCGCCCGTGCCCGGCTCGACGCCCTGCCCGGCCGCACACAGCTCGCCAAGCTCCTCGAACCGCTGACCCGGGCGGGCAGCGTGAGCGTGCCGGTCTGGCGCGCCGGGCGCGCGTTCTTCACCCGCCGGCGGGCCGACCAGGAGCACCCGGTGCTGTACGTGCGCGAACCGGACGGCACCGAGCGGGTGCTGCTGGACGTGCACGCCGAGGATCCCAGCGGCCGGACCGTGCTCGACCACTGGGCGCCGAGCCTGGAGGGGACGCGGCTGGCGTACCTGACCAGCGTCGGCGGCGACGAGGAGTCCCGGCTGTTCGTGCTCGACGTCGAGACCGGCGAGGTGCTCGAGGGGCCGATCGGGCGGACGAAGTTCACCCCGGTGGGCTGGCTGCCCGGGGGCAAGGAACTGATCTACGTGCGGCGGCTGCCGCCGGAGCAGGTGCCCGCCGGCGAGGCGGCGTTCCACCGCCGGGTGTGGCGGCACACGGTGGGTAGCGACCCCGACGCGACGGACGTACTGCTGCACGGCGAGGGCCTGGACGCCACCATGCTCTACGGCGTGAACACCTCCGCCGACGGGCGCTGGCTCGTCATCACCGGCACGCGCGGCACCGAGCGGCGCAACTGGCTGTGGATCGCCGACCTGCACAGCGACCCGAAGCCGCGCGAGGTGCTGACCTACGAGGACGACGCTCGGGTCACCGCGTGGGTCGAGCGCGACGGCCGCCTCTACCTGCTCACGACGCTCGGCGGGGCGGACCGGTGGCGGCTGTGCGTCGCCGACCCGGCCGCGCCGGACGTCTCACAGTGGACAGAGCTGATCGGTGAGGACCCGGACGCGGTGCTGGAGGCGGTGCGCTACCTGCCGGGCACCCGGCAGCTCGTGGCGCTCAAGACCCGCCACGCCGTGAGCGAGCTGCACGTGTACGACGCCGCCACCGGTGCGCCCGCCGGACGCGTCGAGCTGCCGGATCTCGGCACGGTGATCGGCCTGTCTACTGTGGATGAGGCGACACCGGATGGGCGGGAGACGGTGTGGATCGGCTGGACGGACTTCGCCACCCCGGCGTCGGTGCTCACCTACCACGGCGGGGTCACCGAGGTGGCCGAGGCGGCGCCGGGCGCGCTCGCGCCGCCGCCGATGCACGTGAGCCAGGTCACCTACCCGTCCCGTGACGGCACCACCATCCGGATGTTCCTCGTCACGCCCGAGCCCACGCCCGACCGGCCGCGCCCGGCGCTGCTGACCGGGTACGGTGGCTTCGCCATCTCGCGCGTGCCCGAGTACACCCCGTACGCGCTGGCCTGGGTGGCGGCCGGCGGGGTGTTCGCGCTCCCCTCGCTGCGCGGCGGCGGCGAAGAGGGCGAGGCGTGGCACCGGGCCGGGATGCGCGAGCACAAGCAGAACGTGTTCGACGACTTCCACGCCGCCGCCGACTACCTCGTCCAGGCGGGGTGGACCACGCCGGAGCAGCTCGGCATCATGGGCGGCTCCAACGGCGGTCTGCTGGTCGGCGCGGCGCTCACCCAGCGCCCGTCGGCCTACCGCGCGGTGGTGTGCGCCAAGCCGCTGCTGGACATGGTGCGCTACGAGCGGTTCCTCATCGGCCGCTACTGGAGCCACGAGTACGGCTCGGCCGACGATCCGGAGGAGCTGGACTGGCTGCTCGCCTACTCGCCGTACCACCGGGTCGAACCGGGCACCGCCTACCCGGCGGTGCTGTTCACCAGCTACGAGAACGACGCGCGTACCGACCCGTGCCATCCGCGCAAGATGTGCGCGGCGCTGCAGTACGCGACCGCCAGCGACCCGGCCACCCATCCGGTGCTGCTGCGGCGGGAGACCGACGTCGGGCACGGCGACCGGTCGGTGTCGCGGACCCTCGCGTTGACCGTGGACCAGCTCGCGTTCCTGGCCCACCACACCGGGCTGACCTTCTGACGGCTGTGGCCGGCGCCCGGCACGGGCGCCGGCCACAGCTTCCCGCTAACGCCGACGGCCGGCGCCCCGTGCGGGGCGCCGGCCGTCGTGGACTCAGGCCGCCTGCAGGCCCTCGGCCCGGGCCAGCTCACGCAGCCGTACCAGGGCCTGGATCTCCAGCTGCCGGATCCGCTCCCGAGACAGCGAGAACCGCGACGCCACCTCGGTCAGCGAGTGCTCGCGCCCGTCCTCCAGGCCGTAGCGCGCCCGCATGATCCCAGCGGACCGGTCATCGAGGTGGCCGAGCAGCCCTTCGATGCGCTGCCGCTCCAGGCCGGACAGGACGATGTCCTCCGGCGACGGCATGTCCGAGTCGGCGACCAGGTCGCCGAGGTGCGTGTCGCCGTCGTCGCCGATCGGCGTGTCGAGGGACACCGTGTCCTGCGACCACCGCAGCAGCTCGACGACCCGCTCGACCGACACGCCCAGCTCCTTCGCCACCTGCTCCGGCTCCGGGTCGGTGCCCAGCTCGCGGGTGAGCTGGCGGACCACGTTCCGCATCCGGTTGACGTCCTCGACCAGGTGCACCGGCAGACGCACGGTGCGCTCCTGCTGGGCGATGGCCCGGCTGATCGCCTGACGGATCCACCAGGTCGCGTAGGTGGAGAACTTGTAACCACGGACGTAGTCGAACTTCTCCACCGCGCGCACGAGGCCCGTGTTGCCCTCCTGGATCAGGTCGAGCATCGGCATGCCGGAGCGCACGTACCGGCGGGCGATCGACACCACCAGGCGCAGGTTCGCGCGAATGAACAGGTCCTTGGCCCGCTCGCCCTCGCGAACCAGCTCCTCCAGTTCCGCCTTGTCGAGCCCCGGCCGCAGCTCGCCCTGGGCGAGCAGGTGCTCGGCGTACAGCCCTGCCTCGATCGCCTTGGCCAGCTCGACCTCCTGCGCGGCGTCGAGCAGCGGCGTCTTGGAGATCTCGTGCAGATAGACACCGACCAGGTCGCGCTCCTCGGCGACCTCGTCGGTTCGCATCGTCACAATGTTCTCCACCGTCTATGTCCTCCCCCCGTAATGTGTGGTCCCCATCGCGGTGCTGACACCTGAACAACGGTTCGCCCCGCCCGTTGATTCCGCGGTTCGGTACGGAAACGGTCAGCAGCACGCGTTATGTAGTGAGACGCTCACCACAGGGCGGGGGTTCACCTGGTTCACACGAACCTCGCCTGTCACGCAGCTCGCGTTCCCGGAAACGGCGGCGTTCCCGGGGACGACCGACGCTCGTGGCAACCAGGTACAACGCGCCAACCGGGCCAGCCGTCGCGGCGAGCCACCATCTTGGTCGGAATCACACCATCTGGCACGCGGGCAGGCAGCGACCCAGGTCACTCGGCCCCTGCGATCCTGCTCACGCCCGCTTGCCCGCGTGCCGCCGCGCCGGGAAGACGCCCCGGCACAGCGGGCCAGACACACGACGCTTGGCAGACCCGCCCGTCGCCCGGGGCACAGCCGCCGAAGCGCGACGGGCAGACGTTCGTCCCGACCTGTCCCCGGATTACCACTATCACGCGACAATGCGGTCTATGCGGAAGCGGTGCTCTGCCCTACTCATGGCCTTGCTGGCGTTGATCTTGGTCACCGGGTGCACACCCCCCGCTGCCCGCTGGGAAAAACCGGAAAAAATAGTCGTAACGGGCCGGGACGTCGAGGCTATCGAGGCGGCGGTACGCCAGGCCGCGGCCGGGGATACCATCTACTTCCCTGCGGGCGTCTACACCGTGAGCCGGCCGTTCCAGTTCAAGTCCGGCGTCAACTTCGTCGGCGACCCGGCCGCGCCGGCGGTGCTCACCGGTCAAGGCGCGACAAGCATCCGCATCGTCCACACGGACAGCTCGCCCTTGCGGGATGTCACGATCCGCGGCCTGCACTTCGACAACATGGAGTTGCGACTAGGCGGCGAGTCGTACACCTCCTTCAACAACGTCACCCTCAAGGACTGCCTGTTCACAAACGGCAAACGCGCCGACCCGTGGACGTCGGACTACGTGAGCCTCAGGCGCACCACGAACGTGACCATCGAGGGCTGCACCTTCCTTCGCGACTCCAGCTCCGGCGGCCGGGGAGTGCTGCTCGACGAGACCCACGTGACCGTGATCAAGGACAACTTCTTCGGCACCACGAAGGACCTCGAACCCGGAGCGCCCAACGGCTACTTCAAGACGGCCATCAACGTCTACGGCTGGGACGACGAGGCGAAGGGCATCGGGAACCGGCAGATCTTCATCGACGGCAACGTGCTGCGACGGCGACCCGGCATCACGTGCCCGGCCGGCGTTCGCTGCGAGGACCACGCCATCTACGTCTGGGGCACCAAGGACATCGTCATTGCGCGCAACTACATCGACGGCTGGACCGACACCAGCTCGGGCGGCTCGCTGAAGCTGCGTAACGGCGAAGACAGCTTCGTGCTCGACAACCACATGATGACCTCGGGTGTCATGACGTACACCCACTGGGGCAGCGGGCAGCACGTCCAGCACCTCTACCACGTCCGCGTGGAGGGCAACCGGATCGACATGCTCGGCAGCAAGGATCCAGCCCGGGGTACCTTCTACCGCCGCACCGACACCCCGACCGGGTCGGCCAACGGTGAGTTCTGTCAGGTCCCCGGCGGCGAAGACGAGATCTACTTCGTCGGCAACCGGTTCGTCGACGGCGGTGTGCTCAGCGTGAAGTGCGCAGTCGGCTCCGAGATCTGCGTCGCGGGCAACACCGGCGCCAGTGTCAGCCTCAACGGCCTACCGGTACGCACCAGCGGCTGCACCGTTCCCGCGAGCTGGGACAAGCCGCTAGCCGGGGTGCACCGGGGCGACTTCAACGGCGACGGGCGCGAGGACTACGCCCACCGCATCCGCACCGGGTCCGGTCACACCTGGCGCGTGCATTTGAGCACCGGCGAGGGCTTCGTCAACGCGGACTGGGGTGACGGGGTCACGCTCCTACCCGACACCGAGAAGTACGGCGTGCACGTGGCCGACTTCAACGGCGACGGGTACGACGACATCGCCTACTACGCGATCTGCGGTTCACCGGGCGTCCCCTGCTGGCGGGTGCACCGCAGCACCGGCAGCGGCTTCATGGCACCGCACAACTTCGGCAACGGAGTCGTGACCAGCGCGGACACCTTCCGTTTCGGCTTCCACACCGGCGACTTCACCGGCGATGACCACGCGGACATCGTCTTCCGAGGCCTGTGCGGCGCAGACCGGCACGCCTGTTGGAAGGTGCTTGCCGGCCAGCCGGACAGCACCTTTGCGGAGCTGGACTTCGGCGACGACGCGCGCTTCCACGCGACCGAGACGGACGAATTCGGCCTGCTGGTCGGCGACTTCAACGGCGACGGCCGGGATGACCTGGCTTACCGGGGCCTGTGCCGGTCGCCCGCAGTCGACTGCCTCCGTGTGCACACGAGCACGACGAGCAACACGTTCACCGCGCAGAACTGGGGCGACAACATGTTCTTCGACGGCCGGATCACGGCGCACTTCGGGATGCGCGTCGGCGACATGAACGGCGATGGCAAGGCGGACATCGGTTACCGCGGCCGATGCGGCAGCTCGGGCGTGGCACAGTGGCGTTATCACCTCGGGGGCGCCGGCTACCCCTTCACGATCTCCTGCAGCACGACCTACCTGTTCTGATCAGCCCTGATCAGCGAGGACCGCGGGCGCCGGGCGTGAGTCCTCGCGGGCCGTCAACCCATGCTGTACCGCCCGGCGGGCGCGGTCACCCCTGGGTGAGCAGGGCCACGGCGTCGCGCACGCGCTGACCGGACCGCTCCAGCGCCGACCGGGCCTCCGCCCAGCTCACACCGGACAGCAGCGACACCAGCGCCACCTTCAGGTCGCCACCGGCCTCCACGACGGCCGCCCTGCAGGTCTCCTCGTCGTACCCGGTGGCCTCGACGAGGATCGAGATCATGCGGCCGCGCAGCTTCGCGTTGGTGGCGACAAGATCGACCATGAAGTTCGAGTACACCCGGCCGAGGCGCACCATGACCGCGGTGGAGAACGAGTTGAGCACCAGCTTCTGGGCGGTCGCCGCCTTCATCCGGGTGGATCCGGTGACGACCTCCGGGCCGGTGTCGACGCCGATGAACACATCCACGTCACCCGCCGCGGGCGCGTACGGATTGCCGGAGATCAGCACGGTGTGCGCGCCGACGGCCCGGGCGGTACGCAGCGCCCCCAGCACGTACGGCGTCCGGCCGCTGGCGGCGAGCCCGACCGCGAGGTCGCCCGCACGCACGCACGACGCCGCCTCCTGGGCGCCGCCCTCCTCGTCGTCCTCGGCGTCCTCCACGGCCCGCCACATCGCCTCACGCCCCCCGGCCAGGTGCGAGCAGAACCAGTCCTGCGGCGCGTTGTAGGTCGGCGGCAGCTCGGCGGCGTCGAGCACGGCCATCCGGCCGGACGTGCCGGCCCCGAAGTAGTGCACCCGGTGTCCGGCCCCGAGTGCGGTCACCGCCAGCTCCACGGCGGCCGCGATCCGGTCCAGCACTTCGGCCACGGCCGCCGGCACGCCGCTGTCCTCGGCGTTGATGACCCGCAGCACCTCGTGCGTGGTCATCAGGTCCAGGTCGCGGCTGCGCGGGTTGCGCGCCTCGGTCGGCGAGCCGACACGCACCACCGGTGGCTGGGGCGGTGTCGCGGCGGTGGGCCGAGGGGTCGCGGGAGACTGGCGCGCGAGTCCTTCAGCGGTCACGCGCCCCGCCTCTTGGACGGGGCCACGCGGTGCGAGCGCACCGCCTCGGCCGTCACCTCGAGCGCCCGCCGGGTCTTCGTCCGGTTGCGCGCCGCGACGCCGACGAACAGACAGTCGACCACCGTCAGTTGGGCCAGCCGGCTGGCCATCGCTCCGGAGCGGTAGGTGGTCTCGCGGGCCGCGGTGGTGAGGACGTGGTCGGCGACCTCGGTGAGCGGCGAGCGCGGGAAGTTCGTGAGCGCCACGGTCACCGCACCGCGGCCGCGCGCGGTCTCCAGGACCTCGATCACGTCCGCCGTGGTGCCGCTGTGGGAGATGCCGATGGCGACGTCGCCGCGGCCGAGCAGTGCGGCCGAGGCGAGCGCGGTGTGCCGGTCGGGCCAGTAGAACGCGGTCCGGCCGATGCGGTGCAGCTTCTGCTGGAAGTCGGCGGCGGCGAAGCCGCTGGCGCCGGAGCCGTAGATGTCCACCCGCGAGGCCTTGGAGATCGCCTCGACCACCCGCTCGCAGACGGCCGGGTCGAGCTGCTCGGCGGTCTCCTCCACGGCGCGGGCGTCGTTGAACGCGATCGTGGCGATGATCTGGGCCATGTCCGCGCCCGGTGGAATGTCGCCACCCACGACGCGGGCGTCGGGCGGCTCCACCCGGCGGGCCGCCTCGGCCGCCAGCCGGATGCGCAGTTGCGGGTAGCCCTCCATGCCGACCGAACGACAGAAGCGGATGACGGTCGCCTCGGAGGTCTGGGCGGCGTTGGCGAGATCGGTGATCGTCTGGCGGGCGGCGCCAGCGGGGTCCGCCACGACCAGTCGACCGACGCGCTGTTCGGCCGGCGAGAGCGAGGGCAGCAGGCCGCTGATGTGCACGATCAGCCCGCCTGGCTCCCGGCTCGCGGAAACCTTCGCCTGTTTCGCCACGGATGAAACTTACTTTCAGCTCGCCCGTACCGTCAACTCTGGCGCGCGCCGTTGGCCCGCAGTAGAAGGTACGCCAGGCGGCCGGCCAGGGCTCAGCGGGCGTGCCAACTCGGTACTCCAGGCCGATCCCCGCCAGCCGGGCGGACGCGGTGCGCCACCCGTCGAGCGTCCCGGCCCCGACCAACCGGGCGGCGTCCGATCCGGCGTTTCAGGCCGATCCCTTGGGTTATTCGTCAGCCATGGACACCACGCCGGCACGTCTCGCGCTCGGTCTGACCGCTCTCGCCGGCGAACGGGTAGCCGGCGCGGGCGGCACCGACGTGCTCGCCACGGCCGTCGGGCTCTTCGCCGGGACGGGCCGGATGGTTTACGGCACCCTGGGCGCACTCGCCGGGCCCGCCACGCGTACCGCCACCCGTGGCGCGCGCCTGGCGTCACGGCTGGCGGGAGCGCCGGTCGTCAACGCGCCGCCGGTACGCCGGGCCCGGGAGCGCGGGCGGGAGATCGTGGCGGCCAGCCGGGGGGAGGCGGTGGCCGTGGTCCGGTCCGGCGTCGACGACGCGGTCGCCTGGCTGCTGCCGCGCGTGATCGAGCGGGCGATGCCGCAGTTTCGCCGACAGGTGCTGCCCGTGGTCATCGAGGAGCTGACGACGGACCGCCGGGTACGCGACCTGCTCGCGCAGCAGGGCCGCAGCCTGATCGACCGGGCCGCGGAGAAGCTGCGCGGGCACGCCAGCGTGGATGCGGGGATGGAGTCCACGGTGCAGCGGATGGTCGCCGGTCGCCAACCCCTCGCGGAGTCCGGCGGCTGACGGTCCGGCGACCGAGCGACGAGTCCGGCACGTCGCACGAGCAATCCGCTCTGGCGCGAGCGATCCGCTCTGGCGCGAGCGATCCGCTCTGGCGCGAGCGATCCGCTCTGGCGCGAGCGATCCGCTCTGGCGCGGGCGCCCCGCGCCTCGGTACAAACGGGGTGTGGCCCGCCCGCTCGGGATAGCGCCGGGCGACCCGCTCGCGGTCGTCGCCTCGGAGCTGCTCGTCCGTTACCTGGACGCGTGGACGCCCGAGGCGCTGCACTCGGCCAAGCCGATCACGTACGCTGCCACCGGCGCTGACGGCTCGGTCGTCGCGGCGCTGCGCGTGTTCGGCGAGTTCGCGGACCGCCTCGCCGGCCGGCGGCTGGCGGTGGTGGTCGCCGCGCCCAACCCGGAATCCGCCCGTACGCTGCGCGCGCGGCTGCACGCCGTCCTGGCCGAGTTCGGCGCCCCGCCGGAACTGACGGTGCACACCGCCGCCACCGAACTGCTCCCCGCGCTGGCCGAGCAGGACGCGCTGCGCGGGGTGCTCTTCGCGCACCTCGACGGCACGGCGGCCCCGCCGGAGGATGCCGCGCTCGTCGCGCTCGGGCAGCACCCGGGCACCGAACTCCTGCTCGCTCTGGATCCGGCCACGGCCGGGGCCCCGGCCGTGGCCCTGGTCGAGCGGTACCGCGACCTGCTGCGCGGGGCCGGTCTGCCCGGGGTGGTCCACGTTGAACTCGTGGACCGGGCGGGCCGGTCCAGGCTGCTCGTCTTCGCCACCGGCCGGGACAAGCGGCTGGGCAGGTTCAAGGACGAACTGTGGGCCGTGGACGAGTTCGCCGGGGTCCGGTACCGCGATCCCCGCGACCCGGAGCAGACCCTGCTCGACATTTCGCTGGCGCCCGACATCGGGCCGCTGCGCCGGGCGGTGCTGCGGATGCTCGCCGACGGCGAGCCCCGAGCGGTCGCGCAGCTGCGGCGCTTCGCGCTCGCCGAGACGCTGTACCGGCCCGCCGACGTGGACCGCCTGCTGCCCGTGCTGCTGCGCTCCGGGGTCCTGGTCCGCACCCCCGAGGGCGGCCGGATCTCCCCGCAGACGCTGGTCGCGGCGCGCCGGTGAGACGCGGTTTCCCGCCTTTGTCCAGACATTCTGACGCTGCTACGCTCGGGCCAGCCGCACGACGCCCGAGGTGACCCCTTGACCAGGCCACTGCCGATCACCCTCGACCGGGCCAGCCCGGTTCCGCTCTACTTCCAGGTGGCCCAGCAGATCGAGAGCATGATCGACCGCGGGGAGCTGCCCCCCGGCTCGCGCCTGGACAACGAACTGCAGCTCGCCGACCAGACCGGGCTGTCCCGCCCGACCATGCGCCAGGCCATCCAGTACCTGGTGGACAAGGGCCTGCTGGTGCGCAAGCGGGGCGTCGGGACACAGGTCGTCCACGGTCGGGTCAAGCGTCGGGTGGAGCTGAGCAGCCTCTACGACGATCTCGCGCACGCCAACCAGCGGCCGTCCACGGTCGTGCTGGTCTGTGAGGTCGTGCCGGCCGACGACGACGTGGCCGTGACGCTGCGCCTGCCGCCGGGCACCGAGATCGTGCACCTGGAGCGCGTGCGCTACACCCGCGACGAACCCCTGGCGATCATGGAGAACTGGCTTCCGGTGGGCCTGGCGGACCTGACGCCGGAACGCCTGGAAAGGCACGGGCTCTACGAACTGCTGCGGGCGGCCGGGGTGCACATGCGGGTGGCTTCGCAGCGGATCGGGGCCCGGGCGGCGACCGCGACGGAGGCGAAGCTGCTGCACGAACGCCGGGGCGCGCCGCTGCTGACGATGACCCGCACGACGTACGACGACAGCGGCCGGGCCATCGAGCACGGGTCGCACGTCTACCGTCCGACCCTCTACAGCTTCGAGATCGCCCTGGTCGAGCGCTAGGCTGCGCTCGCGTTCAGCGCTAGGCTGCGCTCACGATGCGCGTCGCACTCTTCATCACCTGCGTCAACGACCTGGTCTTCCCCCGCACCGGTCGGGCGGTGGTGGCGCTTCTGGAACGCCTCGGTCACGAGGTCGCGTTCCCCGAGGCGCAGACCTGCTGCGGGCAGATGCACGCCAACACCGGCTACCGGGCCGAGGCGCTGCCGCTGGTGCGCCGGTTCGTCGAGGTGTTCGCCGACTACGAGGCGATCGTGGTGCCGAGCGGCTCGTGCGCGGCGATGGTCCGCGACACGTACCCGCGCCTGCTGCCCGAGGCCGCGGCGGTGGCCGCGCGCACGTACGAGCTCAGCGAACTGCTCGTCGACGTGCTCGGCGTCACCGACGTCGGCGCCCACTTCCCGCACCGGGTCACGTACCACCCGAGCTGCCACGGCCTGCGGATGCTGCGGCTTGGCGACCGGCCGCTGCGCCTGCTGCGCGCGGTGGCCGGCATCGACCTGGTCGAACTGCCCGACGCCGAGCAGTGCTGCGGCTTCGGCGGCACGTTCGCGGTGAAGAACGCCGACGTCTCCGGCGCGATGCTCGCCGACAAGTGCGACCGCATCGCCGAGACCGGCGCCGAGTACGTCGCCGCGACGGACAACTCGTGCCTCGCACACATCGGCGGGGGCCTGGCCCGCCGCGGCGTCCGGGCCCGCGCCGTCCACTACGCCGAGATCCTGGCGGGTACGCCGTGAGCAACCCACTCGTCGGCAACCGGCCGTTCCCCCGGGCGGCGCGTACCGCGCTGCGCGACGCGCAACTGCGGGCGAACCTGCGCATGGCCACCGGCACCATCCGCGCCAAGCGCGCGGCGGTGGTGTCCGAAATGGATGACTGGGAGGATCTGCGGGCCGCCGGGGCGGCGATCAAGGCGGACGTGCTGGCCCGGCTGCCCGACCTGCTGGTCGAGTTCGAGGCGGCGGCGACCGCCGCCGGGGCCGTGGTGCACTGGGCCCGCGACGCCGCCGAGGCGTGCGCGATCGTCGCCGACCTGGTGCGCGAGACGGGCGCAACCGAGGTCGTCAAGGTCAAGTCGATGGCGACCCAGGAGATCGGGCTCAACGAGGCGCTCGCCGCGGTCGGCGTCGAGGCGGTGGAGACCGACCTCGCCGAACTGATCGTGCAGTTGGCCGACGACAGGCCGTCGCACATCCTCGTGCCGGCGATCCACTACAACCGCACGCAGATCCGCGACCTGTTCGCCCGACGGATGGCCGCCGTGGACGCCACGGCGCTCACCGACGACCCGCCCGCGCTCACCGCGGCGGCGCGGGCCCACCTGCGGGAGAAGTTCCTCACCGCGAAGGTGGCGATCTCCGGGGCGAACTTCGCGGTCGCGCAGACCGGCACGTTGGTCGTGGTGGAGTCCGAGGGCAACGGCCGGATGTGCCTGAGCCTGCCGGAGACGCTGATCAGCGTGGTCGGCGTGGAGAAGCTCGTGCCGACCTTCGCCGACCTGGAGGTGTTCCTGCAGCTGCTGCCCCGCTCGTCGACCGGCGAGCGGATAAACCCGTACACCTCGATGTGGACCGGGGTGACGCCGGGTGACGGGCCGCAGAACGTGCACATCGTGCTCGTGGACAACGGGCGCTCGCACACCCTCGCCGACCCGGTCGGGCGGCAGGCCCTGTGGTGCATCCGCTGCTCGGCCTGCCTGAACGTGTGCCCGGTCTACGAGCGGGTCGGCGGCCACGCGTACGGTTCGGTCTACCCCGGCCCGATCGGCGCGATCCTGTCCCCGCAGCTCACCCGCGGCGGCGACCCGAGCCTGCCCTACGCCTCGACGCTGTGCGGCGCCTGCTACGACGTGTGCCCGGTGAAGATCAATATTCCGGAGGTGCTCGTCCACTTGCGACAGACTCTCCGGCACCCGGTTGCCGAGCGGCCCGCGATGCGCGCGCTGGCCTGGGTGATGCGCGACCGCCGCCGGTACGCCGCCGCGCTGCGCGCCGCCCGCGCCGGCGCCGCGCCGCTGCGCGGCCTGGCCCGCCGCCGGGGCGGCACGACCGTACGGCGGCTGCCGTGGCCCCTGTCGGCGTGGACCGCGCACCGCGACGCGCCGCTGCCACCGGCGCAGACGTTCCGGGACTGGTGGCGCGCCTCGGGCCGACCGCAGGCGTGACGGGCGGACAGGAGGTGCCGCTGGTGAACGCGCGTGAGGAGATCCTCGCCCGGCTGCGCTCGGCCCGCGCCGACGCGGTGCCGCCGCCGGTGCCTAGGCAGTACCGCCGCGCCGGCGAGACCGACCCGGCGCGGCTGGCCGAGATGCTCACCGACCGGCTGGTGGATTACCGGGCCGGAGTGCACCCGTGCGCCCCGGACGCGCTCGCGGCCACGGTCGCCACCGTGCTCGCCGGGGTCACCCCGTTGGTCGTTCCGCCCGACCTGCCCGAGGACTGGCTCACCGCGTACCCCGGCGTGGTGCACCGCGACGGCGACCCGCAGCCGCTCACCCTGGCCGACCTCGACGGCGCCGGCGCGGTGCTGACCGGCTGCGCGGTGGCGATCGCGCAGACCGGCACGATCGTGCTCGACACCGGCGCCGCCCAGGGGCGCCGGGCGCTCACTCTCGTGCCCGACCACCACGTCTGCGTCGTGCGCCTCAAGCAGGTAGTGGCCACCGTGCCCGAGGCGCTGGCCCGCCTGGCCGACCCGACCCGACCGCTCACCTTCGTGTCCGGCCCGTCGGCCACCAGCGACATCGAACTGAACCGTGTCGAGGGCGTGCACGGCCCCCGCCGCCTCGACGTGATCCTGGTGTCCGCCGACGGCTGACCGCGCCCGCGGCGCCAGGGCTCGGGAAGAGCTCTCTTACGGGTGGTGACAGCGGAGGAAACGGCCGCTACGCTCTCCCCCAGCGCGCCCCTATCGCCCGCTTCCCCCGTGGCTGGCGATCGGGGCGCGCCCCTGTCGCGGGGCGGTGACCACGGGCCCGGCTCCGGCGTTTGAACGGGCCGGCCGTGGGCATGGACAAGCCCATGTCCGAACGGACCGCCGCGGACGGGCTGGCCGCGGCCGTGGCCCGCTGGCAGGGCCTGCGCGTGCTCGTGCTCGGCGACGCCCTGCTCGACGACTGGCAGTACGGGGAGCCGGACCGGCTGTGCCGCGAGGCCCCGGTGCCGGTGGTCTCGGTCGGGCGCACCGAGTGCGCCCCCGGCGGAGCCGCCAACACGGCCGTCAACGTGGCCGCGCTCGGCGCCCATCCGGTGCTCGTCGCCCCGGTCGGCGACGACGCGGAGGGTGCCTTGCTGCGCCGTCGGCTCGCCGACGTGGGTGTGGAGACGTACCCCGTGGTCGTGTCCGGCTGGCGGACCCCGGTCAAGCGCCGGGTGGTGGCCGGCGACCAGTTGGTGGTCCGGCTGGACGAAGGCCCGGCCAGGGAGCTTCCGCCGCGCGCCCGCCGCACGCTGCGCGCGCTGACCGAGGCCGCGATGGCGCTCCCGCCCGCCGCGGTGGTGCTCTGCGACTACGGGTACGGCGCGCTCGACGCGGACCTGTTCGGCTGGCTGCTCGAGCGGCGCGACGACCTCGCCATGCTCGCCGTCGACGCGCATCACCTCGGCCGGTGGGCGAAGCTGCGCCCCACGGTCGTCACGCCGAGCTTCGCCGAGGCGCTCGACCTGCTCGACCCGGCCGCGGCCAGGGGCGCGGCCGCCCGGGACCGCGCCGGCGTCGTCGAGCCCCGCGCGGCCGACCTGCTGGAGCGCACCGGCGCAAAGACGGTCGCGGTGACCCTGGACGCCGACGGAGCGCTGGTCGTCTCGCGCGACCACGAGCCGGTCCGCACCACCGCCCGTCCGGCCGCCGCCAGTCACGCGGTCGGCGCGGGCGACGCATACCTCGCGGCACTCACCCTCGCGATGGCCACCGGCGCGGACCCGCCGGCCGCCGCCCGGCTCGCCCAGGCCGCCGCCACCACCGCGATCAACGGCCCGGGCACCTGCGTGTGCGGCCGCTCGGACCTGCTCACCACGCTCGCGGAGAAGGCGTACGGTCCGGCGCGGCGCGTGCTCGACGCCGAGGAGCTGGTCGCGCGGCTGCGCGCCGACCGCGCCCGGGGAGCCCGCGTCGTCTTCACCAACGGCTGCTTCGACGTGCTGCACGCCGGCCACGTCGGTTTCCTCGAGCAGGCCCGCGCCCTCGGGGACGTGCTGGTCGTAGCGGTCAACTCCGACGCCAGCGTGCGCCGCCTCAAGGGCGACGACCGGCCGGTCAACGGCCAGGACGACCGGACCGTCGTCCTCGCCGCGCTGTCCTGCGTGGACTACGTGACGGTCTTCGACGAGTCGACGCCCGCGCGGCTGATCGAGCAGGTGCGCCCCGACGTGTACGTCAAGGGCGGCGACTACCGGCCGGAGCTGCTCGCCGAGGCGCCGCTGGTGCGGCGCCTCGGCGGAACCGTCCGCATCCTCGACTACCTGCCCGACCGGTCCACGTCCGCGGTGATCGAACGGATCAGGAGCCGCCAGACGAGCGCCGCCCCGGCGGGCACGGGGCCGACGAGCACCCCCCGATGACCACGACGGGCACCCGGGCCGGGTCGCCGCTGCGCACCGGCGACCCGCGGTTCGGCGCGCCCCGCGAGGTGGACGTGCTCATCCCCACCCGCGACCGCGCAGCCGAACTGGCGGTCACGCTCAGCGGCCTCGCGGCCCAGGAGGGCGTGCCCGACTTCGGGGTGGCGGTCAGCGACCAGTCCGACGGCGATCCGCCCTGGGCCACGCCCGCCGTCGCGGCCGCCGTCCGGATCCTGCGCCACCGCGGTCGGCCCGTGCTGCTCGAACGGCACCTGCCGGCGCGCGGCCTCGCCGAGCAGCGGGCGTTCCTGCTCGGCCTCTCCCGGGCCCGCTACGTGCTCTCCCTCGACGACGACGTGTGGCTGGAGCCGGGAACGCTCGCCCGGATGCTCACCGCGATCCGGCGGCTGGGCTGCGGGTTCGTGGGCAGCTTCGTCCACGGGCTGTCCTTCGCCGAGGACGTGCGCCCCGCCACCCACGTGCTGTACGAGGAGTGGACCGGCCCGCCGGTGCCGGAGCGGGTGCGCCCCGGCACGCGGGAGTGGGAGCGGTCGCGGCTGCACGCGGCGGCGAACCTGCTGCACCTGACGCAGCGGCTCGGGCTGCGGCCCGGCGAGTGGCGGGCGTACAAGGTGGCCTGGGTCGGCGGATGCGTGCTCTACGACCGGCGCAAGCTGCTCGCCGCGGGCGGCTACGACTTCTGGCCGCACGTGCCCGTGCCGCACGCCGGCGAGGACGTCGCCGCGCAACTGGCGGTCCTCGAACGGTACGGCGGCGCCGGGATCGTGCCGAGCGGCGCGTACCACCTGGAGTCGCCGACGACCGTGCCGGTGCGGGAGGTCCAGTGCTACGACGTGACGCTGGCGCAGGCGGCCCGGTGAGTCGGGTGAGCATGGACGACCTCGTCGCCGGTGTGCGCCGCCGGCTCGACGGCGGCCGGCCCGGCGCAGGGCACGCCGAGGCCATCAGCACGCTGCGCACGGTGCTGCGAGTGGTCGGCGAGCATCTGCCGGCCGGCGAGGCCGCGCTGCTCGCCGCCGCACTGCCCGACGAGGTCGCGCCCGAGGTGCGCCACCCGGGGCCGCCGTCCACGTGGGACGGTAGCCGCAGCCGCGAGCCGCTGCTCGCCGACCTCGCCGCGCGGCTGCGCACCGACGAACCGACCGCCCGGCGCCGCCTCGAGGCGGTCCTCGACGCGCTCGCCGAGGCGGTCCCGCTCGGCGTGCTCTACCGGGCCGAGGTCGCGCTCCCCTCGGTCGCGTTCACGCTCAACAGGTCCAGGGCCTCCTGAACCACCTCCGCGACCGAGATGTCCGCGACGAACGAATCCTGGTGCGCGCAGACCGGGCCGCCGGACCGGGTCGGGTACAGGTCACGGGTGCAGTCCAGCCCGCAGCGCGGGCAGTGGATCGTCCAGGACGGCAGCGGCCGGTGGCGCGCCCGATCGACCGGCGCGCCGTTGATGAGGTTGCCGACCCAGTACAGCCCGACGGTCGGCGCACCGACCGCGGCGGCGAGGTGCAGCGGCCCGGTGTCGTTGGCGACGACGAGCGCACAGCCGGCGTACAGCCCGGCGAGCCCACCGAGCGACAGCCGCCCGGACAAGTCCCCGGCGCTCGCGCGCATCGCCGACCGTACCCTGGCGACGAGGTCGCGCTCGGCGGCCGCGCCGGTCAGCACCACCTCGCATCCGGCGGCGGCCAGCGCGTCGCCGACCTCGGCGAAGCGCTCGGCGGGCCAGCGGCGGCGGGCGTCGGTCACCCCGGGGTGCAGCGCGACCCGGGGCCGGTCCGGGCCGGCGGGCTCCCCGGCGACGAGGGCTGCCTCGGTGAGGTCGCGCGGCGTGACGACGAACCGCGGCGCCAAGGTGACCGGGGTGGCTCCGACCAGCCCCACCACCTCCAGGTAGCGGAACACCTCCGGCTGGTAGTACACGTAGCGCACCCACCGGTCCAGGGCGGGCGCGTCCTCGGCACGCAGCCCGGCGGTCAGCCGCGCACCGAGCCGCTGGACGAATGGGTTGCTGTGGCGGCCACCGCCGTGCAGCTGCAGCGCCAGGTCGAACCGCTCCCGGCGCGCCGCCGCGAAGAACCCGTCGACGTCCGCGGCCTCCCCCGGCTCGGGATCGCGCAGGCCGGGCAGCGGGGGCACCGCCAGCACACGGTCCACCGGGCCCGGCCGTCCGTTGAGGGCGCGCGCGTGCCACGGCGCGCCGAGCAGCACCAGTTCGGCGGACGGGTACGCGGCGCGCAGTGCGTCCAGCGCCGGCAGGCTGAACAGGTAGTCGCCGAGCGCGTTGGCCCGCACGATCGCGATCTTCTCGACGTCGGGTACCAGCACGCTCAAGACCCTTCCCGCCCGCGACCGACCTGGTCACACCCTGTCCCCGCCGCGCCCTCTCGCCGCTGCCCGTTACCCCGGGGCGGCGGCGCGAAAACCGGTCGCGCCCGGTTAGTTGATCTCCCCCACGGTTACCCGGTGGGCATGGTCGAGTTCGGATACAGCCTGCTCGCGGAGCAGGAGGGGCCACAACAGCTCGTCTCCGACGCGAAGCTCGCCGAGGACGCCGGCTTCGACTTCGTCACGCTCTCGGACCACTACTACCCGTGGATCGACGAGCAGGGCCACTCGCCGTACGCGTGGGGGGTGCTCGGCGCGATCAGCCAGGCGACCAGCCGGGTGCAGCTCGCGTCCCTCGTGACCTGCCCGATCCGCCGCTACCACCCGGCCGTGGTGGCGCAGAAGGCGGCGACGATCTCGCTGCTCTCCGGCGGCCGGTTCACGCTCGGCATCGGCGCCGGGGAAAACCTCAACGAACACGTCGTCGGGGACTGGCCGCCCGCGCCCCAGCGGCACGAGATGCTGGTCGAGGCACTGGAGATCATCCGGCCGTTGCTGCACGGCGAGACCGTGCGCTTCTCCGGGGTGCACTTCGAGGTGCCGCAGGCCCGGCTGTACGACCCGCCGGCGGACGGCCTGCCGATCGCGGTGGCGGTCAGCGGCCGCGCTACGGCGGACATCGCCGGCGAGTACGGCGACGCGATGGTGGCCACCCAACCGATGCCGCAGCTTCCGCAGTACTTCGACGAGGCCGGCGGTCAGGGCAAGCCGCGCTACGGCCAGCTGTCGATCTGCTACGGACCCGACGAGAAGCAGTGCGAGAAGCTGGCGTACGAGCAGTTCCGCTGGAGCGGCTTCGGGTGGCGGGTCAAGTCCGAACTGCCCGACCCGGCGGCGTTCGCGACCGCGTCCGAGCGGGTGCGGCCGGAGGACGTGGCCAGCAGCATCACCTGCGGGCCCGATACGGACAAGCACGTGGCGGCGATCCGCGCGTACATCGACGCGGGATTCACCCACGTGTGCGTGGCGCAGATCGGGCGCGAGATGCAGGAGCCATTTCTGGACTGGGCGCGCCGCGAACTCCTGCCGGCGCTGCGCGACGAGGGGACCGGCCATGCGTGACGACCACGGCGCCGAGGGTGTGCCGGCGCGGGAACTGTCCGACGAGGACCTCACCCGGGAGATGCAGAGCGTGCACCGCACCCGTGACGACACGCTGCGGCACGGGCCGGACGCGGCGCTCAGCGAGCACAGCGAGCGGACGGCCGAACTCGAGGCCGAGTACCTGCGCCGCCACCCGGACCGCGAGGTCACCCGCAGCCGCGCCGCGTCGCGGGCGGCGCGCGGACAGCCGGTGCGCACCGCGCTCGATCCCGACGCCGATACCGGTCCGGAGTTCGCCGAGGAGCACGACTCGACCACGTTCGCGGGCGAGGTGCCCGGCGGGCTGGAACGCGCCCGCGAGCGCGAGTCGCCGCGCGGCCTGGCCGGCATGGACGAGCCCTGATCCTCGTCGCCCAGGCGCCGGGGCGCTCAGGGCCTTACCCGTGCGCACGCGTGCGGCTCACGCCGTCACGGCCAGCAGGACGACACCGACCGCGATCGCCACGCTCGCGGCGATCCGTACCCGGCCCACCGGCTCGGCGAAGAACACCGCGCCGATGACCGCGGCGACGACCACGCTGCTCTCCCGCAGCGCGGCCACCGCGGCGAGCGCGCCCCGGCTCTGCGCCCACAGCACCAAGCCGTACGCCAGCAGGGACATCACGCCAGCGAGCCCGGCCACCAGCCAGGAGCGGGTGGTGGCCACGGCGGCGGGCACCGGGGTGCCCCGGCGCCGGCGGATGAGGCTGACGACGACGGCGGTCACCAGCCCGTGCAACCCCATCAGCCACAGGGTGTACCCCACCGGGCTGCCGCTGCGGCGCACGCCCACCCCGTCGAGCAGGGTGTACCCGGCGATCGCGAACCCGGTGAGCACCGCCGCCACGACGGCCGGCCGGTTGGTGCGCACCCGGCGCCACGGTGTGAGCCCGAGCACGGCGACCGCGCCGCCGATGAGCAGGACACCGATGGCCGGCAGCAGCGGCAGCCGCTCACCGATGGCGAGCGTCGCCACGGCCGCCACGAGGAGAGGGCCCAGGCCGCGGGCGAGCGGATAGGTCTGGTTGAAGTCGCCGAGCCGGTACGAGGTGGTGAGCGCCAACATGTAGCCGACGTGGACCACCGCGGAGGCGCCGAGCCACGGCCACGAGGCCCGCCCGGGCGGGGCGACCGACCAGACGCCGAGCGCGGCGACCGCGGTGATCACCGCGTTCATGCGGACGAGCAGAGCGAGCCGGTCGCTCACCCCCTTGGCGATGGCGTTCCAGCCGGCGTGCAGCACCGCGGCCGCGAGCACGGCCATGACGACGAGGGGCGCTGCCATCGGCCCCCTACGGTAGCCGGCGCTCACCGCACGCACCCGGTGCCCGGGCACGGAGTGGCTGCCTTCACCGCCGCGGGCGGTAGGGTCGATCGCCGTGACGCACCCCTTCGCTCCCGCTCAGTTCACCGCTCTCGGCCGGCTGACCGGCCTCGCCCTGCACCCCGACGGATCGCGCCTGGTCGCCGTGCGCCAGGAGCCCGACGCCAAGGGCGCCCGCTACGTCTCGGCTCTGTGGGAGATCGATCCGCGGGGCGAACGCGGGCCGGTCCGGCTCACCTGGTCGGAGTAGGGCGAGACCCAGCCGGCGTTCCGGCCGGACGGGTCGCTGCTGTTCGTGTCGGGCCGGCCGGAGCCGGGCAGCGATGACGACGAGGCCGCGCTGTGAGAGCTGCCGCCGGTCGGCGAGGCGCGGGTGGTCGCGCGCACGCCCGGCGGGGTGTCCGCCCCGGTCGTCGCCCGCGACTCCGGCACGGTGCTGTTCCTCGGCAGCCGGTCGCCCGACGCGCCGGACATGGAGGCCGACCGAGCGGCGCGCAAGGACCGCGCCGAGCGCAAGCTCAACCACATCCTGCACGACGGGTTCCCGATCCGGCACTGGGACCACGAGCTCGGCGACGCGTGGCCGCGGCTGTTCGTGCTCGACGAGGACGGGCCGCGCGACCTGGGCGGCGACACCCGAGTGGAGTTGGTGGAGCCGACGGTGTCCGTCACCGCCGACGGCCGCACGGCCGCCACCACGTGGCGTGTGCGTCGCCGCCGTGGCCGGGTGGGTCACGGCCTGGCGCTGCTCGACATCGGCTCCGGCGCGGTGCGCGTGCTCGCCACCGGCGAGGACGGGTACGCGTACTCCGCTCCCGCGATCTCACCCGACGGCCGGTATCTGGCCGCCGTGCGCGAGACCGAGGGCGACTTCGCCACCCCGATGACGTACACCCTGGTGGTGTTCGACCTCGGCACGCAGGCCGCGCCGGTCGAGGTGCCGGTCGGCGACGTGTACCCGACCCAGCTCGCCTGGTCCGGCGACAGCGGGACGCTCGTGGTCGCCGGGGACCTGCATGGTCGCGGCAGCGTGCTCGCCGTCGCGGCCGGTACCTGGGCCGTGCGCACCCTCGCCGACGACGCCGTCTACTCCAGCGTGCGCGTCGACCGCACCGGTTCGGCCGTCTACGCGCTGCGCAGCGCCGTCGATCGCCCGCCCCACCCGGTCCGGCTGGACGCGGACGGCACGGTCACCGAGCTGCCCGCGCCCGACCCCGCGCCCGCGCTCCCCGGCACGCTTCACGACGTGACCGCCACGGCGCCCGACGGGCAGACCGTACGGGGTTGGCTGTGCGTGCCGCACGGCGCGTCTGCGGCGCATCCGGCACCGGTGCAGGTCTGGATCCACGGTGGACCGTTCAGCTCGTGGAACGCCTGGAGCTGGCGGTGGTGCCCGTGGATGGCGGTGGCGCGGGGGTACGCGGTGCTGCTGCCCGACCCGGCGCTGTCGACCGGGTACGGGTCGGACTGGTTCGCCCGCGCCTGGCCACACCGGGCCGCAGCAGTGTGGTCCGATGTGGAGGCTCTGCTCGACGCGGTGCTCACCCGCCCCGACCTCGACGCCGAGCGGACCGCGTGCCTGGGCGGCTCGTTCGGTGGCTACATGACCAACTGGATCGCCGGGCACACCGACCGGTTCCGCGCGATCGTCACGCACGCCGGGCTGTGGGCGCTGGACCAGCAGCACACCACCACCGACGGCGCCCACTGGAAGAGCACGCTCTTCGGTACCCCGGCGGATCATCCGGAGTGGTACGCGCAGAACTCGCCGCACCATTTCGTCGACCGGATCACCACGCCGATGCTCGTGGTGCACGGCAACCGCGACTACCGGGTGCCGGTCAGCGAGGCGCTGCGGCTGTGGTGGGACCTGGTCAGCCGGTTCGACGGCGAGCCGGAGGAGCTGCCGCACCACTTCCTGCAGTTCACCGACGAGAACCACTGGATCCTCTCGCCAGGCAACGCGCAGACCTGGTACGAGGTGGTGCTCGACTTCGTCGACCGCCACGTGCGGCCGGACCACCGCCCGTGACCGGGTTCTCCACGGCAGTCCCCGGACTGCCCGCGGGCACGGGCGCCTGGGTGGGCGGGGAAGGCCGATCACAGTAGCCACCCGCCGAAGTGGCCTGTCGCCGTGGTCGTTTCCGCCTCCTGTTGCTCTGCACACGTGGACGGGCAGAACCGGCTCCGCGGACCGGGGCATGCGGAGGCTCCGACGCCACCGGGGACGGGCAGTCTGCTCGCGTTCGCGGTGCAAAGCAATAGCGGTGCGTGCTGACTCGCAGGCGCCAGGCTGATTGCGCTAGCGCCGCCGCCGCAGCGAACCCACACCGAGTCTGACAACCACGGTGACCAGGCCCATGGCCAACCATGCAGGCAAGCACGGCACAGCGGCCCGGCCGACAGCGCGGGTGCCCTGTCGGCCGGGCCCGCCGGGTGGAGGGTCAGTACACGGTGACGCCGTACGCCTCAGCTGCTTCGCGCACGGGCTGGTAGAAGGTGATGCCGCCGGACCTGCAGTCGCCGCTGCCGCCGGAGGTGATGCCGAGCGCCCGGGTGCCGTCGTAGAGTGGGCCGCCGGAGTCGCCGGGCTCGGCACAGACATTGGTCTGGATCATGCCCCGGACCGTGCCACCGCCGACGTAGCGGACGGTGACGTTGAGAGCGGTAACGGTACCGCTGTGGGTGCCGGTGGTCGACCCGGTGCGCTTGACCGGCTCCCCAACGTAGGCGTCCGCGACAGTGAACCCGCCGGGGTGGCTGAGCGCGGCGTTGTCATAGCGGACCAGGGCGTAGTCGTTGCCCGGGAAGCTGTAGCCGATGGTCGGGCCGATGAGCGTGGTCTGGCTGGCGTTGGTGTACCACGTCTTGGCCACCTTGCCACAGTGCCCGGCGGTCAGGAAGTAGTAGGTGCTGCCGCTGACGACGTTGAAGCCGAGCGAGCAGCGGTAGCCGCCGCCGTAGATGGCGTCACCGCCGGCCAGGAGCGGGGTGAAAACACCGCGGGCGCGTTCGAACCGGATGGCGCCCGCCTTGCTGCCTGCGCTCTGCTTGATCTTTGCGATCTCGCTCGGGGAGACGGTGCTGTCAGCGGTCACGACGACGCGCATGGATGACTGGTCCACGTACCAGGCGATGCCCTCGATGCCCGACCGATCAACCGCGTCGCTCACCTCGGAGAGTTGTCCTGCGCTGTAAGGCTGGGGGGATGCCCCTGCGGCCGCCGGGGCGAGCGCGACGGTGCCCACCAACCCGACAGTGAAGGCGATCAGTTGGGCAAGTCGGGAGACTGGTCGGCGGGCAAGGGGCGGTTGATTCTCACTGGCTCCTCCTCGCAAGGACATGTGCTGGCTGGCCCCCGTGACTGCGCTCAGGAGACGCGCCTGTGCCCCGCTGAATCCGGCGCGCTCCTGCAACGGTTCACCAAGTATCTGCTGTTATCGATCAATACCGCAAGTGGACGATTCCCGGGCCGGACGGCTCGGCCAGTGTCCCCTTCGGGCAACCCCGCCACGCCACCAGCGACCACACCGCCTACCACGGGACGCCGCGAGATTCTGGATACGGCGGTGTCCACGGCTCCCAGGTTGCAGGAAGTCGCGGTATCCGGCCCGGCTCGCCGCACGACTTCCCGGTAAATTGCGCTGTCGTCGCCGCCGGACACCCGCAATATCCCTGCAAGTGGAGTCGATCAAAGGCGGGGATACCGCGAAATCCTGCAACTGGTGCCCCCGGTGCAGCCCACGACACCGCAACATCCTGCATGTCGTGTCGATCACGCGCGGCGAGCGGCGCGACGCGCGCCAGCCGGAACCGGGGTCCGGCCGTCAATCTGAAGCCCGCCGGTCAGGCCGGGGTCTACCGGTCAGGTCAAAGCCCGCGGGTCACGCCGGGTCTACCGGCCAGATCAAAGCCCGCCGGTCACACCGGGTCTACCCGCCAGGCCAAGGCCCACCGGCCAGGCCAAGGCCACCGGTCACGCCAGGTCTATTGGCCAGGCCCAAGGCCTGCCGGTCAGAACGTGCGGTGGTAGAGCGCGCAGCCGCGGCACACGTCCGGCGGCTGGTCCGCGGCGAGCCGGCGGCGGAACTCGCGGTACGGCTCGCCGTACCAGATCTCCGGGAACGACTGCTCGTCCAGCCGCCCGAGCGCGATCCGGTCGTCGCCCATCACCATGCAGCACGGCTGCACCACGCCGGCGCTGGTGACGTACGCCGCGTCCCACGGCCAGGTGCACCCCGGCCCGGAATCCCGTCGCACAGGGGTCGGGGCGAGCCGGGGCAGCCGCAGCAGCAGCCCGTGCTCGTCGGCGGCGGCGCGGGCCGCCTGGAAGGCGCGGCGTACGGCGTCGGCGTCCCCACCCGCCCCGGTCCACAGCGCCTCTCGGGCGGTGAACCGGCGGATGCCCGCGTACCGGCCGGCCGGGTCGGTGTCGGAGAAGGTGTGGGAGAGGTTCTGCACGCGCAGCTCGTCCACCCCGATGCGGGCCAGCAACCGGACCAGGTCCGGCAGCTCGGCGACGTTGCGGCGCATCGCGACGAAGACGGCGCGCACCCATGGCGTCGCCGAGCCGGCCGCCCGCTTGGCCGCCACCAGCCCGGCCAGGTTCGCCACCACCCGGTCGAAGTCCGCGCCGGCGCGGATCCCCTCGAACGTCGGCGCGCTCGCCCCGTCCAGCGACACGTGCAGCCAGTCCAGCCCGGCGGCGACGAGCTCGGCCGCCATCCGACGGGAGAGCAACGTCGCGTTGGAGTTGAAGCCGACGACGATCCCCCGCGCCTTCACCCTCCGGACCATGTCGAGCAGGTACGGCGACAGCAGCGGCTCGCCGAGCCCTTGCAGCGTCAGCCGCCGCAGCTCAGGCAGCGAGTCGACCAGCGCGGCGAACATCTCCGGCGCCATCGCCCCGGTGACCTTGTTGACCGGAGGGCGGTAGCTGACCAGGCACATCGCGCACCGCAGGTTGCACGCCGACGTGATCTCCACCTGCAGTTCGGTCGGCAGGGGCGGCGCCAGCTCGGGTGGCGGGAGCCGCGCCGGTCCGGACGGCTGGGGCGGCGCGTCGGCGGTCACGGCGAACCGCGTACCCCTCGCACCGCCGGTCAAACCGGGATCGACGACCGGTTAGCCACGCGGGTAACGGGTACGTACCCAGGGTGCCGGTGGTCGAGCGAGTGATCAAGGCGCCGCCAGAGCGCGTGTTCGCCGTGCTCGCTGACGGCTGGTCGTACAGCGACTGGGTCGTGGGCACCGCGCACATCCGGGGTGTCGACCCGGGGTGGCCCGAGCCGGGCACGAAGCTGTACTACCAGGCCGGGCTGTGTCCGTTGACGATCAGCGACACCACCCTCGTGCTGGAGAGCCAACCGCCGGTACGGCTCGTGCTGCGGCCACGGCTGCGCGTGCTGGGCCACCTCACCGTCCGCTTCGACCTGGCGCCGGTCGACACGGACGCCACCCGCGTCACCCTCACCGAGAACATCGAGCAGGGCCCGGTGCGGTGGCTGTGGACGAAGGCGTACGACCTCGCCATGCACGCCCGCAACGTCGAGGCACTGCGCCGCCTCGCGGATCTGGCGGAGCGCGCCGCCGACGGGCCACGCCCCGCCGAGGAACACGGGCCGCACCCCCCGGACGAACGCTAGCGGTCCAACCGCTCGCCCTCGTCGGTCTCCGCACGCATCCCGTCGCGGTACAGCCTGCGCTGCGCCGCGGCGATGGCGGCCCGGTAGAGGCCGCCGGTGAGCCGGCGGGCGCGGGCCAATGCGGCGTGCGCCGCGTTCGCGCCCGGTCCCCCGTGGACGCCACCGCCCGGGTAGGCCGACGCGCTCGCCAAAAACAGCCGATCGACCGGCGTGTCCGCGCGGCCGAGGCCCGGCACGGGCCGCAGGAACAGTTGCTGGAAGACCGCGCTCGTGCCCGCGCCCAGCGCCCCACCGAGCAGGTTCGGGTTCTCCGCCTCCAGGTCGGCCGGGCCCGCCACGCGCCGCCCCACGATCAACCCCCGGAAGCCCGGCGCGTGCTCCTCGAAGACCGCCTCCATCCGGTCCACCGCCGCGGCGACCTCAGCGCCGCCCCACTCCGATTGCCACGGCAGGTGGGTGTAGGCCCACAGCGACTCGGTGCCGGGCGGCGAGCGGACCGGGTCGGTGGTGGTCAGCTGCCCGGCCACCATGAACGGGTCGGCGGGTATCTCGCCGGTGGTGAGCTGGCTGGAGTAGCGCATCAACCCGTTCATGTCGGCGGCCAGGTGCAGCGTCCCGGCGCCGCGCACCGCGTCGTTGCGCCAGGGCACCGGCGCGGCCAGCGCCCAGTCCACCTTGACCGTGGCGTAGTCCCAACGGAAGTGGTCGAGGTCCTCGACGAGGCGCGCGGGCAGATGCTCGGTGCCGACCAGATCCAGGTAGAGCGCCGGCGCGGGCACGTCGGCGAGCACGGCGTGGCGGGCGCCTACCCGGCGGCCGTCCACAATATCCACACCGACGGCCCGACCGTGGCGCACCAGGATCCGGCCGACGCGCGCCCCGCACACCACGCGCCCGCCCCGCGCGCTCAGCCGGGCCACCAGCGCGTCGGTCAGTCGCCCGGCGCCACCGGCGGGCACGGGGAAGCCGTACTGCTGGCCGAGCATCGCCATCAGCCAGCCGTACACGCCGCTGCCGGCGTCGACGGGCGCGAGATCGGTGTGCTGCGCGCAGCCGGCGAACAGCAGCCGCGCCCCCTCGCCGCGGAACAACTCGTCGCCGAGCACCCACACGGGCAGCAGGAAGCGCCGGGCCAGGCGCAGCGCGCCGGCCAGCCGCAGCTGGCGCACCAGCGCCACGCCCGAGCGCACCGGCGGGAACGGCGTGAACAGCGCCTCCATGAGACGTGGGCTGAGATGGCGCCACTCGGCGTACGTGGCGAGCCACCGGTGTCCGTCCCCGGCGGCGAAGGCCTCGACGGAGGCCGCGGTGCGTTCGGGGTCGCGGGACAGGACGGCCGCACGACCGTCGGGCAACAGGTGCCCGAGCACGTCAGGCGCGTGCCGCCAGGCCAGGCCGTGCCGGCCGAGCCGCAGCGCGGAGATCACCGGGGAGGCGGCGGCGAGCGGGTAGAAGGCGCTGAACAGGTCGCTGAGGTACCCGGGGGCGGTGACCTCGCCGGTGCGTACCGCCCCGCCCGGCTGGTCAGCGGCCTCCAGCACGAGCACGTCCCAGCCGGCGTCGGCCAGCAGGTTCGCCGCGACGAGCCCGTTGTGCCCAGCACCGATGACGACCGCGTCGGCGACCTCAGCGCCCACGGACACCCTCGTACACGCGCTCGAGGTCTGCCACCACGCGCCGCCAGTCGTAGCGCACCTGCGCCCGGTCCACGCCCGCGTCGGCGTACGCGAACCGGTCGACCTCGCTGCCGAGCAGGCGACGCAGGGTCGTGCCGAAGGCGCGCACGTCGTGGGGCTGGACGAGCAGGCCGGTGACCCGGTGCACGACGCTCTCGGTGTGGCCGCCGACCGCGTACGCCACCACCGGGGCGCCGCACGCCATCGCCTCGACCGCCGGCAGCCCGAAGAAGGCGTACGGGGAGGTGCTCGCGTAGACCTGGGCCGAGCGGTACCAGCGGGGCATCTGCTCGGCGGGGACCGCCCCGAGCAGTCGGACCCGGTCCGCGACGCCGACCTCCTCGGCGAGCTCACGCAGCCGGACCGCCCAGGGGTCGGTGTGTAGCTGGTCGGGCGGCGGACCACCGGCGATGAGGAGTTCGGCCCCGGGCACCAGCCGCAACGACGCGACCATCTCGGGGAAACCGTTGGGGGCGCGCGAGTGGCCCACGGCGAGAATCCGCGGGCGTTCCGCGGGCTCGGCCTCGCCGCGCGGGCAGAACACCTGGGTGTCCACACCGAAGGGCACGACGGAGATGGCGCCGCGGCTGACCCCCAGCCGGGTGAGCTCGCTCGCCTCGCTGTTGCACAGCGCCACCACCCGGGCGACGCTGCGCCCGAGCGCCCGCTCCATGCGGACCCGGTCCCGGGTGCCGGGCTCTGGACGACGGTGCCAGCGGCGGTGGACCGAGCCCAGCGAGTGGTAGGTCTGCACCACCGGCAGATCGAGGTCGCGGGCCGCGTTGACGGCCGCCAGCCCGCCGCACCAGAAGTGGGCGTGCACGACGTCCGGTCGCCACCCGTCGCGCCAGCGCTCCGCCAGCCAGCCGCCGAACGCGTCGACGTGCGGCATCAGGTCGGGCACGCTCTCCACCGCCTCGCCGAACGGCTCACCGGACGGGTCAGCGGGCGGGGCCGGCGCGTACTCGACCGTCACCCCCTCGGGCGTGAGCGTGGACGCCGTCTCACCAGGCTTCTCGCCGAGAGCGTAGGCGCGGATCTCGTGGCCCGCCCGGGCCATGGCCCGGGCCAGCTCGGCGACCTGGCGCCGGCGTCCCCGGGCGGCCGCGAACGGGTCCGGCTGCATGCAGATCAGGGCGATCCGCATTCGGTCACCTTCCCCCACTGTCCCCCGCTACCCCGTCGCGACCGCCGTCGTGGCCGGCGAGCCGCGGCGCGGATGTCCCAGCTTGGTTCCCCGCCAGGACCAGCGGAAACCCCGACGGCGGCGGGGGCGGAGCGGGCGAGCCGGCGCGCGCCGGACACATCCGGGGCTGTTTGCGAAGCCCTCCCCCGGAGGGTGGCGCCGGCCTAGGGTGGAGGGGTGACCAGCGCCCGCCGACCGATCGTCGCCGGCGTCGACGGCTCCCCGCACAGCTACGCCGCCGCCGAGCAGGCCGCCGACGCCGCCGCCCGTCGCGGCCTGGAACTGCACCTCGTGCACGGCTACCTGCACCCATTTGGGTACGGCAGTGCGCCACTGCAGCCGTACCCGGTGGTGATCCCCGAGCCGAGCGCCGAGGCGGACGACATGCTGCGCGAGACGGCGGCGAGGATGGGCGAGCGCCACCCCGGGCTGACCGTGCAGACCCGGCAGGTCATGGGTGGCCCGGCCGGGGCGCTGGTGGCCGAGTCCGAGCAGGCGGAGATCCTGTTCGTGGGCAGCCGCGGGCTCGGCGGGTTCAAGGGGCTGCTGGTCGGCTCGGTGAGCTCTCAGGTGGCCGCGCACGCCCGGTGCCCGGTGGTGGTCGTGCGCTCGACGCGCGAGGGCGGGCCCGACGGGATCGGGCCGATCCGCGAGGGGCCCGTGCTGGTCGGTGTGGACGGCTCGGACCTGTCGAAGCGGGCGGTGGAGTTCGCGTTCACCGAGGCCGCCCTGCGCAGGGTGCCGCTCGTGGCCGTGCACGTCTACTGGACCCACTCGTTCGACCACCTCGAGCCGCCCGGTGAGCATGTGGAACAGGAGGTCAGGGAGGCTGCCGAACGGCTGCTCGCCGACACGATCGCCGAATCCGCGGCCCGGCACCCGGACGTGCAGGTCGAACAGCGGTTGATCCACAACCTGAACACCGAGTACAGCATGATCGAGGCCACCCGCGACGCCGGGCTGATCGTGGTGGGCTCGCGCGGCCGCGGAGGTTTCACCGGGCTGCTGCTCGGCTCGGTGAGCCAGGCGCTGGTGCACCACGCGCACTGCCCGGTCGCGGTGGTGCATCCGCCGCGGGACTGACCCTTCCCCGCCGCCGGGTCCCGTCGAGCACCCGCTCGACCGCGGCGTCCGTCGGCGACTCTCCTTGCAGGAAATCTTCGTCAGCACGAGGATGGTTGACACTCGTCTCCATCTCGGCGACGGGTACCGATCTGGCGAGGAGAGGCCCATGGACCGACGCGACACCCCGCGAGCGGCGGTCGCGGCGGGCGGTGCCCCGTCCAGTGCGGGTCTCGCCACCGCCGCCCACGCGGCGTCGACGACACCACCGACGATCCGTGACATCGTCTACCGCCGGTGGACCACCCCCGCGGACTTCGCCGCCGGCACATCGGTCGGCGTCACCGTCACCGACGACGCGCTCACCATCGCCGGCCCGGTCGGCCAGCTCACCTACGCCGACCCGTACAAGGGGACGACCGCCACCTACGAGTACGCCACCTGGACCTCGCCGTGGGTCTACCCGGGCTTCGCCGCCACCGAAGTCGTGCCCTCGTGGACCGCGGACACCCCGGGCGGGACGTGGATCCAGGTGGAGGCGCGCGGCGTGACCGCGCTGGGCACCACCACGAGGTGGTACAACCTCGGCCGGTGGGCGGCCGACGACGCCCAGATCTTCCGCACCTCGCAGCGGGCGCAGCGCGACGAGGACGGCTCCGTGGCCGTGGACACCTTCGTCGCCGCGGAGGGCCGCGGCTGGACCGCGTACGAACTGCGGGTGACGCTCCTGCGGCCGGTGGGGACGGCCCAGTCGCCCGCGGTGCGGTCCGTGGGCGCGATGGCCTCCCGCCTGCCGGAGAAGGACAAGCCGGTGCCGACCGCGCCCCAGGCCGCCCGCGGTGTGGTGCTCGACGTGCCGCGCTACTCCCAGGAAGCCCACAAGGGACACTATCCACAGTGGGACAACGGCGGCGAGGCGTGGTGCAGCCCCACCTCGACGTCGATGGTGCTGTCCTACTGGGGCACCGGCCCGACACCGGAGGAGTACGCCTGGGTCGAGCCGGGTCCCGATCCGTGGGTCGACTACGCGGCCCGCCACACGTACGACTACAGCTACGCCGGGTGCGGCAACTGGCCGTTCAACACCGCGTACGCCGGGCGCTGGGGCCTGGAGGCGTTCGTGACCCGGCTGCGCTCGCTCAACGAGGCCGAGCTGTTCATCGCCGCGGGGATCCCGCTGGTGGTCTCCGCGTCGTTCACGAAGAACCAGATCCCCGGGCTGACCTACGGGACCGGCGGGCACCTCATGTGCCTGGTCGGCTTCACCGCCGACGGTCAGCCGGTGATGAACGACCCGTTCTCGCCCACCAACGAGGACGTACGCAAGACGGTCGGCCGGGCCGAGTTCGAGGCGGCCTGGCTGACCACGAGCCGCGGCATCGTCTACGTGATCCACCCCCCGTCGGTGGCGCTGCCCGACGCGCCCCGGCAGGCCAACTGGTGACGGGTGTCCGGTGGCCGCCGGCCGTACGGCCGGCGGCCACCGGGGCTCACCGCGCCGCCGATGTCTCGGGTTCGCGTGTCTCGGGTTCGTGCGTCGGCAGGCTCTCACCGGTCTCCAGCAGCGTCTTGAGGCTGGCCAGGATCTCCGGCCAGCCGCCGCTCTGCGCCTTGCGGCCGCTGACCGCCTGGAGCATCTCGCTGCCCGGCTCGAAGTCGTCGTGGATGACGGTCAGCTTGACCGCCTGCCCGGCCGGCTCGATGACGAAGGTGACCTTCGACCGCTTCTCCTTCACCAGTTCGGCGAAGTACTCCTCGCTCCACCCGAAGAACTCGGCGTGCTCGGGTTGATAGTTGTGCCAGGTGTAGGACAGCCGGTGGTACGGCTGCGACTCCAGCACCCGCTGGCCGAGGTCCCGGCCCTCGCCGCCGGGTTCGGACTGCCACAGCACCGGTGACCCCACCGTCCAGTCGGACAGCAGCCCGGCGCCCCAGTACCGGAAGGTGAAGGCCGGGTCGGTCAGGGCGCGCCACAGCCGCTCGGGTGTGGTCCTGATGTAGGTGACGTAGACGAACTGCGTGTCGTGCATGACGGGCTCCTCCAAGGCTCGCTTCAGGTCCGCGAGCGTGCGGGCCCGCTCACGGTGGTACCGGCTGATCCATCGCTCCGCGATGTCGTTGATCGGCGCGCTGTTGAGGTAGTGGAGCTTCTCCCGCCCGCGCCGTACGACGGTCACGAGATCGGCGGCCTCGAGCACCGCCAGGTGCTTGGACACCGACTGGCGGGTCATGTCCAGCCCTGCGCACAGCTCCTGCAGGCTCTGGCCGTTGCGGCGGTGCAGCCGGTCGAGCAGCTCCCGCCGGCACGGGTCGGCCAGTGCCTTGAAGACGCCGTCCATCCCGACATCCCGTCATGCAGCCTTCTAGTTGCATGACGGAGCATATGCAACCCTTTGGCTGCATGTCAACGCCGAGGTCGGCCGACCGGCGGGCGGAACCTTTATTGAGTCGTTGCTTATATAAGCTGCTCCTAATATTATCTCCGCGTGCACGCGTTCGACATCCTCGGCGACCCGGTACGGCGGCGCATCCTCGAACTGCTCGCCGACGGCGAGCGGTCGGCCGGCGAGATCGGCGCGGTGCTGCAGGCGGAGTTCGGCATCTCGCAGCCGGCTGTCTCCCAGCACCTGCGCGTACTGCGCGAGAACGGATTCGCGACCGTCCGCGCGCAAGGCACCCGGCGGCTCTACGCCGTCGACGCCGAACCACTGCGCCAGGTGGACGAGTGGCTCCACCCCTACCGGCGGTTCTGGACCCAGCGCCTGGACGCGCTGGCCACCGAACTCGCCCGCGGCAAGCGCGAGCGACGGCGGGCGGACGCATCGAGAGGAACGGAAGAGCGATGACCAGCAGGACAGACGTCGGGCAGACCCACCACGAGGTGCGCCGGCGCACGATCGAGGCCGGCGAGGCCCGCAGCGCCGTGTTCCGCCGCGTCTACGACGCGCCGATCGAGGACGTCTGGGACGCGTGCACGAACCCCGAACGGCTGCGCCGCTGGTACGGGCCGGTCGAGGGCGACCTGCGCGTCGGGGGCACGTTCACGCAGGGCCCCCTCGCCGCGGGTCGGATCGTGCGCTGCGAACCGCCGCGGCTGCTGACCGTCGCGCTCGGCGGCGACGACCCGGCGCCCGACGAGATCGAGCTGCGCCTGTCCGAGGGCGAGAACGGCACGACCGTGCTGGAGTTCGAGCACGCCACGACGCTGGACACCCACGAGATCGGCGGCCAGGTCTTCGACGCCGTCTACTGCATGGGCGGCGCCTACGGGCCGCGGCTGGTCACGCTCGAGTGGCACCTGCGCGGCACGTTGCCCGACGACCTCGACCCGACCCGGCTGCACCTGCGCAAGGATCTGCGTCCGGCGATCGAGGGCAGCATGGCGGCCCTCGCCGGGCTGCTCGGTATCGACAAGCGGGGCTGAGGCCGGTCGACGTCGCCGGGGGCGCCCAGGCGCAGCCTGGGCGCCCCCGGCGTCACCCCTGGCCCGACGACCGGCCCCAGGGCAGCACGACCAGCGCCGCGACCGCCGCCGTGATGAGCCCGGTGACCACCGGGTCGTAGTGGGATGCGGCGTTGGGGAACAGCGACCACGCCACGTTGTACGAGGCGTGGGCGACGACCGCCGCCATCGCCGTGCCGGTGCGCGCGTACAGCCACACGAGGATGACCCGGAACCCGACGGTGAACAGCACCTGTCCGGCGATCCAGCGGGCGTCGTGCCCGCCCTGCCAGTACGGCACGACATGCCACAGCCCCCAGACCGCCCCGATGGCCACGCCCGCGCCGAGGACGCCCCAGCGCCGCAGCAGCGGATCGGTGGCGTACGCCGTCCAGCCGAGCTCCTCGCCGAGCGCGGGGACCAGGTAGACGACGGCGAGCAGGGGCGCGGCGAGCCATGGGATCCGCGACTCGGCGGGCAGCGGCAGCCCGGTCCAGCGCATGACGAGGTACGACGCCACGAGGATCGCCGGGGCGAGCAGCACGATCGGGACGTACCAGGCGGCCTGTGCGGCGCCCGGTGGCCGGACCGCCGCGGCGAACCACCGCCGCAGCGAGCCGCCGCCACGGCGTACCAGCAGCGCCGCGGCGATCCCCGGGCAGACGAACATCAGCGCGCTGGCCGGGACCTCTGCCCGGGTGAACCGGGACAGGCTGCCGATGAGCGGACCGAGCAGGTAGAAGACCGCACCCATGCCGAAGACGAGCGCCACGAACGGCGCCACCGGCCGCGCGTCGCGACCGCGGGGGATGCCAGACACGCGCTCGACGCTAGCGGGGTGCCACCACCCGCCCGGACGCGGCGTGCGCGCTAGACGGCGCCCAGCAGGTGCTCGACCGCGAGCTGGTTCAGGCGCACGTACCCCATCCCACGCCGCCCGGCGGCCTGCGGGTCGAACTCCTCGTACGCCGACCGGTCGGCGAGCAGGTCGGCGTACGACTCGCCGGGCGCGAGCGTGGGCACCGCGAGCTCGCCCACGCGGCTGGCGGCGAGCGCCTCCTGCACGGCCGGGTCGGCGCGGAACGCCGCGGCGCGCTCCTTGAGCAGCAGGTACGTGCGCATGTTCGCGGCGGCCGACGCCCACACGCCCGACGCGTCCTCGGTCCGCGGCGGCTTGTAGTCGAAGTGCCGCGGCCCGTCGTAGGCCGGGGCGCCGCCGGGGCCGCCGAACTCGAGCAGGTCGACCAGGAAGAAGGCGCTGAGCAGATCGCCGTGCCCGAACACGAGGTCCTGGTCGTACTTGACGCCGCGCTGGCCGTTGAGGTCGATGTGGAACAGCTTGCCGTGCCACAGCGCCTGCGCGATGCCGTGCACGAAGTTCAGCCCGGCCATCTGCTCGTGGCCGACCTCCGGGTTCAGCCCGACCATGTTTGCGTGCTCCAGCGAGGCGATGAACGCCAGCGCGTGCCCGATGGTGGGCAGCAGGATGTCCCCGCGCGGCTCGTTGGGTTTGGGTTCGATCGCGAACCGGATGTCGTACCCGCGGTCGACCACATAGGACGCCAGCGTGTCCAGGGCCTCGCGGTAGCGGTCCAGCGCCGCCCGCACGTCCTTGGCCGCGTCGGACTCGGCACCCTCCCGGCCGCCCCAGAAGACGTACGTGCGGGCGCCGAGCGACGCGGCGAGGTCCAGGTTGCGCATCACCTTGCGCAGCGCGTAGCGGCGGATGTCGCGGTCGTTGTTGGTGAACGCGCCGTCCTTGAAGACCGGGTGCGTGAACAGGTTGGTGGTGGCCATCGGCACCACCAGCCCGGTCTCCTTGAGGGCTTGCCGGAACCGCTCGATGTGCCGCTCGCGGGCATGCTCGTCGACGCCGAACGGCACCAGGTCGTCGTCGTGGAAGGTCACGCCGTACGCGCCGAGCTCCGCCAGGCGGTGCACCACCTCGACCGGATCGAGCGGCGGGCGGGTGGCGTCGCCGAACGGGTCGCGCGCCTGCCATCCGACGGTCCACAGGCCGAATGAGAACCGGTCCGCGGGCGTGGGTTGGGGTGCCATGAGTCCTCCCGGGGTGTCGCGCTGGGGCGAGAGACGCCCGTCCATGTCTACATCCTGACAGGCGCGGCCCGGGCACGACAGGGTCGTAGGGTGGGGCACGTGGCGTACCAGGTGGCGGTGTGCGGCCCGGCCGAGTGCGCCGAGCCGGACCGGGCGGACGCGTACCGGGTCGGTGAACTGCTCGCCGAGGCCGGGGCCGTGGTGCTCTGCGGAGGCGGTACCGGCGTCATGGCCGCGGCGGCGGCCGGCGCGCGGTCACGGGGCGGCCTGGTCGTGGGGATCCGGCCGGACGACGCCCGCGACCCCGCGAACCCGGACCTGTCCGTGACGATCGTGACCAACATGGGGCAGGCCCGCAACGCGATCCTCGTGTGGAGCGCGGACGCCGTGATCGTGGTGGGCGGCTCCTGGGGCACGCTGAGCGAGGTGGCGTTGGCTCGGCGGCGCGGCGGTGTGCCGGTCGTCGCGCTGCGCGGCTGGCGGGTGCTCGACCACACCGGCCGGGCCGTGCCGGGCCTGCACCACGTGGACAGTCCGCACGAGGCGGTGCGGGTGGCCCTCTCCTACGGCTGAGTCGGCTCCGGGCGGGTCTCGGCGGACAGCCAGTCCAGGTATGCGCGGTCACCGGCGAGCACGGGGGTGCAGAGCACCTCCGGCACCTCGTACGTGTGGTTGGCCCGGATGTACGCCTCCAGGTCCGCGTACCGCGTCAGGGTCGTCTTGAAGACCACCAGCCACTCCTCGGCGGTCTCGACCTGCCCCTGCCACCAGTACGTGCTCGCGATCGGCCCGACCACCTGCCCGCAGGCCGCGACCCGGGCCAGCACCGCGCCGCGCGCGAGCCCGTCGGCCGCCTGCCGCGAGTCGGTCGTCGTGGTCACCTGGCAGTACTCGACCTCACCCACGCCTCCACCTCCACCGTGCCTGTCGTCGGGTGTCTCGTCAGAGGTTGGCGTCGTACGCCGCCCGCAGCCAGCCGATCACCTCGTCGTCGAGGTCGTCGAGGCGGTGCAGGCCGACCTTGACCGTGACCTGGCTGCCGAGCCGGCTGCCGGCCGCCGAGAGGCGGGGCGAATCGGGTGGGTCCGCCCACCGCAGGCCCACGTCGACCCGGGTACGGGTGGCGGGCGCGACGACGGCGAACGTGCGCCGGGGAGTCAGCAGCGACACGTAGGTCTTGCGGGTCTGGATGGTGACCTCGCCGATCTCGGGGAGGACGGCGACGAGGGCGTCGTAGATCGGTCGCAGCGCCGGTCGGTCGTACTGCTCGGCGACCAGCTCGTCGGCCGTCTTGGTGAAGAAGTCCGGATAGCCGAAGCGCTCGTGGACGAGCAGCATCTGGCTGTACCCCGTGACGCCGCGCTCCCCGAGCCACGCGCGCAGACCGCGCTCGTGCTCGGGCGCCTCCCGGCGGATCTGCGCGTTCCAGGACTCCAGCGAGCGGCCGGTGCTGCGCTCGAGCAGCCCGACCTGCCACTCGCGCATCTCCTGCCACGACCGTGGCTGCAAACGGGTGGTGCCCACGGCGTGACGGTATCGCAGGTGCCCACGATCCGGCGGGGGCGCCCACGACCGATAATGTGGGACATTGCGGTCACGGCGGGCCGCGACCCCAGCAATGTCCCCACAGTGATCACGAGGGTGGTGATCGCAAGCCCGGCCCGGCTGTGTGCCCGCGCTCAGGCGGGCACCGCCTCGTCGGCGGGCGGGCGCAGGGTGGCGATCTCGCCGCCCGCGCGGCGCAGCTCGTGCAGCAGGTCGTCATCGGCGCCGACGAGCAGCAGGCACCGGTCCGGCGCGGAGAGCGCGGCCCCCGGACGGCGCAGCGCCGCGGCGAACGCGGCCGGCTTGGGGATGGTGGCCGCGACGAGGTTGAGGACGACGAGGTTCGCCCGGTCGGCCAGGGCCATCAGGTTGTCGACCAGGCGGTCGACGGCGGCACCGGTGAGCACGCCGGCCGGGCGCAGGACCGCGGTCAGCCAGAAGTCGCCGGGCGCCGGGGTGTGTGCCAGGGCGGTCATCGAGAGCCTTCCTTGTCTGCCGATGCCCCCTCATCGTCGGGCACGCGCCTGAGCGGGCCCTGGACCGAACCTGCGAGCTCGCTGAATGCCGGAGCGCTGCGGGCCGCGGCACCCTACGAGATCGGCGGGCGCCGCGCCGCCACACCGGGGAACGAGCGACGGTTCGGACCCGCCCTGCGGATACTCGGGGCATGCACATGCGCAGCGATGGACCCGACCTGACCTACGACGACGTGTTCCTGATGCCCAACCGGTCGGGGGTGGAGTCGCGGCTCAACGTGGACCTCACCACGCCGGACGGCATCGGCACGACCATCCCGATCGTGGTGTCGAACATGACCGCCGTGGCCGGCCGACGGATGGCGGAGACGGTGGCGCGGCGGGGTGGGATCGCCATCATCCCGCAGGACATCCCCGTCGACGTGGTCACCGAGGTGATCCAGTGGGTCAAGCAGCGGCACGTCGTCTACGACACGCCGGTCGTGCTCGCCCCGACCGACACGGTCTCCGACGCGCTGGCGCTGCTGCCCAAGCGCGCGCACGGCGCGGTCGTGGTCGCCGAGGAGGGTCGACCGGTCGGCATCGTGACCGAGGCCGACTGCGTCAACGTCGACCGGTTCACCCAGCTGCGGATGGTCATGTCGCGCAACCTGCTCACCCTGCCCGACGGCATCGAGCCCCGGGCTGCGTTCCAGCGCCTGGTCGACGGCCACCACCGGGTCGCGCCGGTGGTGGACGCGGCCGGCCGTCTCGTGGGCATCCTCACCCGCACCGGCGCGCTGCGCGCCACGCTGTACCGGCCGGCGGTCGACGTGGAGGGCCGGCTGCGTGTCGGCGCCGCGACCGGCATCTCCGGCGATGTGGTCGCCCGGGCCGAGAAGCTGCTCGCCGCGGGCGCGGACGTGCTCGTCGTCGACACCGCGCACGGCCATCAGGAGCGGATGCTCGAGGCGCTGCGGCTCGTGCGCGGGCTGCGGCCGGGCGTGCCGGTGGTGGCCGGCAACGTGGTCACCGCGGCCGGGGTGACCGACCTGGTCGAGGCGGGCGCGGACATCGTGAAGGTCGGCGTGGGGCCGGGCGCCATGTGCACGACCCGGATGATGACCGGGGTGGGCCGCCCGCAGTTCTCCGCCGTGCTCGAATGCGCCGCGCGGGCCCGCGAACTCGGCGCGCACGTGTGGGCCGACGGCGGTGTCCGCCACCCGCGGGACGTGGCGCTCGCGCTCGCCGCCGGCGCCGCCAACGTCATGATCGGCTCCTGGTTCGCCGGCACCCACGAGTCGCCCGGCGACGTGCAGCGCGACGCCGACGGGCGGCTGTACAAGGAGAACTTCGGGATGGCCTCGGCGCGGGCGGTCAGCCGCCGCACGGCCGAGGAGTCCGCGTACGACCGCGCGCGCAAGGCGCTGTTCGAGGAGGGCATCTCCACGTCGAAGATGTACCTGGACCCGCGCCGGCCCGGCGTGGAGGACATCCTCGACATGATCGTGGCGGGGGTGCGCAGCGCCTGCACCTACGCCGGCGCGGCGACCATCACCGAGTTCCAGGAGCGCGCGGTGGTGGGCATCCAGACCACGGCCGGCTACGCCGAGGGCAAGCCGGTGGACCGTAGCTGGTGACGGTGGGCGATCGCGCTCGGTGCCGGCCGATCCGGCCGGCACCGCGTTAACGCCCCGAGCGGCTGGGTACACGGAGGGCAAACCACTCCTCAAGGGGGCAGCCATGACGAGTGCGCCAGCCATGCTCGACACCTACCCGGCCGACATCGGCGCCCTGGGCGCCGAGCACCGCCCGGTGCTCCTGCGCGTCATCGACCACACGCTCGAGTGCGCCCAGGCGTGCACCGCGTGCGCCGACGCCTGCCTGCGCGAGTCGGACGTCGAGGACCTGCGCGCCTGCATCCGGCTCAACCTGGACTGCGCCGACATCTGCGAGACGACCGCGCGGGTGCTGTCGCGGCACACCGGATTCGACGCCAACCTCGCCCGGGCGACCCTCGAAGCGTGCGCCCAGGCGTGCCGGTCGTGCGGCGACGAGTGCGCGCGCCACGCGGCGATGCACGAGCACTGTCGCGTGTGCGCGGACGCCTGTCGCCGGTGTGAGCAGGCGTGCCACGAACTGATCGCGGCGCTGGGAGCGACGGCTGCCTGACGGGCGTGCGGTACTCCACTGTGGAGGCATGATCGGGCCCGCCCTGTCCTACGGGGGTGACAGGGCGGGCCCGATCGACGGTGCACTCTCGTACACTGCGTTCCCGTGACGCGGGTGAGCGGGGGCGGCCGGACCTGGTCGAGTCGCATCCTGTCGCGCGTCATGGCCCTGCCGCCCCGGTGGATGGGCATCGGCGCCGCCGTCCTCGCGCTCGGGGTGTCCGGGCTCTTCGGCGGCCTCGACGAGGTCGACACCGGCACGGAGCTCGCCACGGTCGAGCTCGGCACGGTCCACACCGGTGAGCCGTGGAACGTCACGGTGACCGGCGCCGGATTCGCCGACGAGCTGGAGTCCTTTGAACCCCGGACCCCGGGCAACCGGTGGCTCGTGGTGGCGGCCGTCGTGGAGGTCACCGGCGAGGAGAGCCGCTTCGACCTGTACGACGTGCTGCGGCTGCGCAACGCGTCCGACCTGGTCAGCCAGGGGGGTGCGTTTCCGGGACGGCCGGACCGCATCCTGCTCAAGCGCGACGGCGCCGAGGCCGCCCGTCTGCACCCCGACATGCCGGAGGAGCTGTACTTCTTCTGGGAGCAGGCGGGCAGGACCGAGCCGCCGCGGGAGCTCGAGATCGAGATCATCGGCAAGACGCGGCGCGTCGACACGCTCACCGGGCACATGCAGTGGCTCGACCCCGAGCCCCGCGCGCTCGTCCGCGCACCGGTGAAGGACCTGACCTCATGACGGAGGTGCGCCACCACCGGGCGCCACGCGGCCCCGTGGGGCGTGCGCTGGCCGGACTCGGCTCGCGGCTCGGCGTCGGCGCGCTGCTCATCGCGGCCGTGGCGGTCGGCGGCCTGGTCAAGTCCGCCACGCCCGACGCGGACACCCGGGAACGCCCGTTCGTGCGCACGGGCCGCCTCGGCGAGACCGTCGACGCGCGCACCTTCGAGGTGCGCGTGCTCGACGTGCGCGGCGCCAAGGAGATCGTGCGCCTGGGGCGCACACGCTCGACCGGCGGCGTGTGGGTGCTGGTCAGGGTGCAGGCCGTGGCCCGCAACGAACCCACCAGCATCGGGTACGCCGCGCTGCGCGACGGGCGTGGCCGGCTGTTCCACGCGACCGAGCGCATCAGGCAGCCGTTGGCGCGGGGCCGCACCCTGCAGCCGGGCATACCCGTCGAGGGCGAGATCGTGTTCGAGGTGCCCGTCGAGGTCGCCACGGATTTGTCCATCCGGCTGGCGTGGGTACCCATCGACCAGCGGATGGAGGCGGTGGCGGAGGTTCCGCTCGACATCGACGCCGGGATGGTCGCGTCGTGGCAGGCCCGGACCGAACCCGTCACCGTCGCCGACGCGACGGTCGTCACCGGGCAGGTGACCCGGTGAACCCCCAACCCACCCCGCCCGACGCGCCCGGACCGGCCACACGACCACGGGTCCGACGGGGGTGGCTGGAGCGCAACCTGTGGGGTCTGCTCGCGCTCGTCCCGCTCTGCGCCGCCGCCGGCTGGATGCATCGCGACGTCATCACCGAGAGCTACTGGGAGGGCCGGCCGCGCGAGGCCGTGGTGTCCGACGCCGACGGCTGGGTGTCCTACGCGGGGGCCCGCATCCGGTTGACCGGGCTGGAGCCCGCCACGGACCTGGTGACCTTCGGGGGTGACCCGTACCGGGTGCCGGACGGGCTCGTCGCGTGGCGGGCGACGCTCGTCTTCCAGGCCGCCGACCAGGAGGCGGTCGCCGGCTGCACGCTGCGTCTGGAGGACGCCGCGGGCAACACGTACGGGCCGAACCCCGAGGAACTGAACGGGGCCAAGGTGCCGGTCGCGTCGTGCACGTCCGCGGACGAACCGGCCCCACCCTCGTACGACGTGGTCGCCTACTTCGTGACCCCGGCGTCGGCGCGGGCGACGGCCGTGCGGATCATGATCGCTGAGGAGCTTCCGCGCTACGCCCGGCTGACGGCGTCGCCGTAGCCGGCGGCGCGACGCGCAGCACCCGGTCGATCGCGGCGCCGAGCAGGCAGGCCAGCAGTGTCCAGCCGACCACGCTGTTGAACGTGCCGAGCGGCCGCGACCACGGCATCCAGAAGGTGCCGAGGTCCCGTGGACCGATCACCAGGCGCTCGGCCTCCCACAGCCAGTGCTGCGCGCCCTCGGCGATGATGAACGCCAGGCAGAACAGCAGCATCGGGGCCAGACCGGCCCGGAAGATCAGCCGAATGCCGTGCGCCAGGGCGCTGAACCGGCCCAGCAGCAGGGCGACCACCTGGCCGTTGATCCTGTGCACCACCGACGGCAGCGCCGACCAGCGCTGCCGGGACAGGCGGGCGAGCTCCTCCGGCTCAGGCGGCTGCGGCGCGATCTGGTGGCCGTAGACGACCGCGCCGACGACGAGCCACGCGATCGGGACGACGATTACATCGTCGAGCGAGCTCGTCACCAGGCCCCACAGCCACGAGCCCGCCTCGCGCACCGGCCCGGTGAGCGGGCCGAGTTTCCCGGTCAGGCCGTCCCACACATCGGACAGCCAGTGCACGACGCGGCGCGCCTCCAGCCAACCGCGGGTGACAGTGGACAGTTCCAGCGTCGCGACGCCACCCAGCCCGATCCAGACGATCTCCGCGTACGCCGCGGGCAGGCCCAGCCACGGCCGGCGCTTGGTCGCCTCCCACCGGTCCACGAGCCAGCGCAGCGCCAGCGCGACGAGGACCACGGAGACGATGGCGACCCCGAGCGAGACGGGCAGGCGCTCCAGCACGTCGATCGACCCCGGCTCGGTGACGGCCTCCGCGTCGATGAGCGCCTCGTCCTCCCAGACCCGGTACACGTAGTCGCTGACGTCGCGCGCGAGGTGGCCGTAGGCCACGTACACCGTCAGGAACGGCGCGAGCACGCTGCCGAGCTGGTTGAGCAGCCCCGGGCGGGGGCCGTCCTGCGCCGGCTCCGCGACCGCGCGGGACAGCCACGGCAGCGAGGGCCGCAGCGTGCGCAGCATGAGGATGAACGCCACCAGCGTGGCGATCGGCGCGAGCAGGAGGATCAGGAACCCGAGCACGGCGTGCACCGCGCTCGCCTCGACCGCGAGCCGGATGAGCAGCTCGTGCGCGACGATGCCGGCGAGGAACAGGGCGACGAGCACCGGCCAGTGCTGCCACAGCAGGCGCGCCGCGGTGCCGACGACCGCCACAGCCTCGCGCAGCGCGGACCAGGCCAGGGAAGAGAAGCGTCTTCGCGTGTCGAGAGGGCTTCCCGTCACCGCGTCAGGCTACCCAATCCGCTTACGCCCCTTCATGGCGCCGATGCCCGATATTCTGCTCCGGTGTCCCCGGTACCGGCCGATGGTCGGACGCGATCCCCACGAGCCGCACCGGGTCGTCACGCCGTTGGAGCTGCTCTTTGACCTGACCTTCGTCGTCGCCGTCGGCTTCGCCGCCGAGCGCATGCACCACTACCTGTCCGAGGACCGCATCGGGCACGCCGTCGCCGGCTACGCGCTGGTCTTCTTCTCCATCTGGTGGGCGTGGACGAACTTCACCTGGTTCGCCTCCGCCTACGACACCGACGACGACCTGTACCGGCTGACCACCCTGGTGCAGATCGCCGGCTCGCTGGTGCTGGCCGCCGGCGTGCCCGTGGCCTTCGACCGCGGCGACCTTGCCGCCATCACGTACGGGTACGTGGTCATGCGGGTCGCGGTGGTCGTCGGGTGGCTGCGCGCCGCCCGCGCCGACCCCGAGCGGCGTGGCATCGCGCTGCGGTTCGCCGCCGCGGTCACGGTCGTCCAGGTCGGCTGGGTCACCCGGCTCGCGCTGCCCGACAACTGGCACCTGGCCGCGACCCTCGCGCTCATCCCGGCCGACCTGCTCGTGCCCGTCTGGGCCCAGCGCCACGCCCGCACCACCTCGCATCCACACCACATCGCCGAGCGGTACGGGCAGTTCACCATCATCGTCCTCGGCGCGTCAGTCGCGGCCGCGACGGCCAGCGTGCGCGACGCCGTCAACGCCGGCCACTTCGACGGTGAGCTGCTGGCGCTCGCCGGCGCCGGCCTGGTCATCGTCTTCTCGATGTGGTGGGTGTACTTCGACCGACCCGCCGACGAGGTGCCGACGCCGTCCCGGCGCTTCCCGTGGGCGTACGGGCACTACCTGATCTTCGCCGCCGCGGGCGCGGTCGGCGCCGGACTGGGCGTGGCGATCGACGCCAAGACGCACACCGCCCGGCTGTCGCCGCTCGCCGCCGGCTACGCCATCGCCCTGCCGGTGGCCGTCTTCCTGCTCGCGGTCTGGGCGTTGCGCGTCCAGCGCACGGTCGCGCTCCCCGTCGCGGCCGGGCTCGTGCTGGCGACGCCGTCCGGCCCGGCCCCCGTCTACCTGACCGCGGCCGTGGCCGGGGCGCTCGTCGGCGTCATGGTCCTCATCCGTGACCGGCGAGTGCGGTGACCAACGACTCCTGCAGGTAGCCGAGGTACGCGTACACCGAGAGCTGGTACACCCGCTGCGAGGACGGGTCGCGCAGCACGGCCTCGTCCAGTTCGGCCTCCAGGTCGGTCTCGTCGCGGATGTCCAGCCGCACCCCGAGCGCCAGCCGCGCGTCGGTCAGCGCCCGCAGCCACGCCTCCGCGGCCTCCTCGTCGAGGCGCACCTCGGCTCCGCCGCTGGCCGGCAGCGCGGCGAGCACCGCCCCTGCCTGATCGATCTTGGCGGTCTTCAGATCGCCCTCGGTGTAGCGGCGGTACTCCGCCGACTCCTCGGGGCGATCCGGATAGACGTCAGGGAACAGCCGCGCGACCACCGGGTCGCCGCGGTCGAAGCCGTCGGAGATCAGAACGATCACTTCGCTGACCACCTTGCGCAGCACGCGCACCTCGTCGGGCTCGAACCGCGCGACGCACACGTCGCCACGCCGGCGGAACATCGTCACGGCTGCTCGACCGTCGCCCAGAGGCCGTAGGCGTGCAGGCGCGAGGCGTCGTGCTCCATGCGCTCGCGCGCGCCGGAGGAGACGATCGCCTTGCCCTTGTAGTGCACGTCGAGCATGAGCTGCTCGGCCTTCTCGCGGCTGTACCCGAAGAGCTTCTGAAAGACCCAGGTCACGTACGACATCAGGTTGACCGGATCGTTCCAGACGATGGTCACCCACGGCCGGTCGGCCGCGGGCGTCTCGTCGACGTCCGGCGTCTCGACGGGGATGACGTGGGGCGCCGCCATGCCCCCATGGTGCCACGGTGCCGCGCGGCACGGCCCACACCTCGGGACCCAACACCCCGGCTTCTAGGCTGTCGGCGTGGGAACCGCCCTGTTGACCGATCACTACGAGCTGACGATGGTGGCGGCGGCGCTGCGGGACGGCACCGCGAACCGTCGGTGCACGTTCGAGGTGTTCGCCCGCCGGCTGCCCGCCGGCCGGCGCTACGGGGTGGTCGCCGGCATCGGGCGCCTGATCGAGGCCGTGGCCGAGTTCCGCTTCGGCGACGAGGAGCTGGCCTTCCTGCGCGAGCACGGGGTCGTGGACTCCGACACCGCCGCCTGGCTGTCGCGCTACCGGTTCACCGGCGACATCGACGGGTACGCCGAGGGCGAGCTCTACTTCCCGGGTTCCCCGATCCTCACGGTGACCAGCACGTTCGCCGAGGCCGTGGTGCTGGAGACGCTCATCCTGTCCATCCTCAACCACGACTGCGCGGTCGCCGCGGCGGCGGCACGGATGGTCACCGCCGCCCGGGGCCGTCCGATCATCGAGATGGGCTCCCGGCGCACGCACGAGGAGGCCGCGGTCGCCGCCGCCCGGGCCGCGTACCTCGCCGGCTTCGCCTCCACCTCCAACCTGATGGCCGGGCGCCGCTACGGCATCCCCACCGCCGGCACCGCGGCGCACGCGTTCACGCTCGTGCACGACCACGAGGCGGCGGCCTTCGCCTCCCAGGTCGCGGCGCTCGGGACAGGCACGACGCTGCTGGTCGACACCTACGACATCGCCGAGGGCATCCGCCGGGCGATCGCGGTCGCCGGTCCGGACCTGCGGGCCATCCGCATCGACTCCGGCGACCTCGCGGTGCTGGCCCAGCAGTCGCGGGAACTGCTCGACTCGCTCGGCGCGGTGGACACCCGGATCGTCGTCTCCGGCGACCTGGACGAGTACTCGATCGCGGCCCTCGCGGCCGCGCCGGTGGACGCGTACGGGGCGGGTACCGCAGTGGTCACCGGATCCGGGGCGCCGACCGCCAATCTCGTCTACAAGCTCGTCGAGGTGGACGGCAGGCCGGTGGTCAAGCGGTCGGAGGACAAGACCACGGTGGGCGGCCGCAAGATCGCCGTGCGCCGGCACAAGCCGACCGGGACGGCGACCGAGGAGGTCGTCGCGTCGCAGGCCGAGCCGGAGCGCATGCCGGGCGACCGGCCGTTGCAGCGGCCACTGATGCGCGGCGGAGTCCCCGTACCGGACCTGCCGTCGCTCGCGGACAGCCGCGAGCACCTGCGGGAGTGCCTGATCTCGATACCGTGGGAGGGCCTGAAGCTGTCGGCGGGTGACCCCGCCATCCCAGTCACCTTCGTCGGCGGAAAGGAGCCGGTGCGAGCGTGAGCCGTGCTTTGATCATCGTGGACGTGCAGAACGACTTCTGTGAGGGCGGGTCACTGGCGGTCGCTGGCGGCGCACAGGTGGCGGCGGCCATCTCCGACACGCTGCGGGAGGACGCCGGCCGGTGGCAGCACGTCGTGGCGACCAAGGACTACCACATCGACCCGGGCACGCACTTCGGCGACCCGCCGGACTACGTCGACTCGTGGCCCGCGCACTGCGTCGTCGGCACGACCGGCCCCGACTTCCACCCCGCGCTGGAGACCGACCGGATCGAGGCGGTGTTCCACAAGGGCGAGTACGCCGCGGCGTACTCGGGCTTCGAGGGCCAGGCGGACGGCGTCGACCTGGCCGCCTGGCTGCGCATGCGCAAGGTCACCGAGGTGGACATCGTCGGCATCGCGACCGACCACTGCGTGCGGGCGACCGCGCTGGACGCGGCGCGCGAGGGCTTCCGGACCACCGTGCTGCTGAACCTGACGGCCGGGGTCGCGCCGGAGACGACGGCCCGGGCGCTGGAGCAGTTGAAGGCGGCCGGGGTCACGCTCGTCGGCGCTCCGGTGTCGCCCTAGCCGCCCGCCCGGGGACACGCGATCTTCCCGATGGCGGGCCGACCGCCGCGCGGTCACCTCGGCTCGCCGGCCCGGCCCCGGGTCGGGGCCCCGAGGATCTGCACCGCGAGCAGGGTTTCGGTCCAGACGGATGGCACAGAAACGCCCGCGGCCGAGGGCTCGTTCGCCGAGCCCTCGGCCGCGGGCGATCGTCACTCGCCGGCTCTGCGGCTCACTCCCCGGCAGGCAGTCGCTGGCCGCTCTCGATGGCCTCATCCGGCCGCGGCTGGCTGGGCACGGCCACGGTAGAGGTGCCGACGACCAGGTGGGAGAACTTGGCGTCGAACGCGGGGCGCTCGGAGCGGATCCGCGGCATCTTGTCGAAGTTGCGCAGCGGCGGCGGGGACGAGGTGGCCCACTCCAGCGAGTTGCCGTGCCCCCACGGGTCCTCCGCCTCGGTCACCGGCCCGGCCTTGTACGACTTCCACAGGTTCCACGCGAACGGCAGGACCGACACGCCGAGGATGAACGCGCCGACCGTCGAGATGATGTTCAGCGTCGTGAAGCCGTCGATGGGCAGGTAGTCGTAGTAGCGGCGGGGCATGCCCGCGTTGCCCAGCCAGTGCTGGACCAGGAACGTGGTGTGGAACCCGACCACGGTCAGCCAGAAGTGCAGCCTGGCCAGCTTCTCGTCGTACATGCGCCCGGTCATCTTCGGGAACCAGAAGTAGACCCCGGCGAAGACGGCGAACACGATCGTGCCGAACAGCACGTAGTGGAAGTGCGCCACCACGAAGTACGTGTCGGACACGTGGAAGTCCAGCGGCGGGGAGGCCAGCAGCACCCCGGACAGCCCGCCGAGCAGGAAGGTGGTCATGAAGCCGATGGCGAACAGCATCGGCGCCTCGAAGGTGATCTGCCCGCGCCACATCGTGCCGATCCAGTTGAAGAACTTGATGCCGGTCGGCACGGCGATGATGAACGACAGGAACGAGAAGAACGGCAGCAGCACCTGACCGGTGACGAACATGTGGTGCGCCCAGACCGTCATCGACAGCGCTGCGATCCCGATGGTGGCCCCGACCATGCCCTTGTAGCCGAACAGCGGCTTGCGGGAGAAGACCGGCACGACCTCGCTGATGATGCCGAAGAACGGCAGCGCGATGATGTAGACCTCGGGGTGCCCGAAGAACCAGAACAGGTGCTGCCACAGCAGCGACCCGCCCGTGGCCGGGTCGTAGATGTGGGCCCCGAGCACCCGGTCGGCGAACAGCGCGAGCAGCGCGGCGGCCAGCGGCGGGAAGACCAGCAGCACCAGCAGCGCGGTGATCAGGATGTTCCAGGTGAAGATCGGCATCCGGAACATCGTCATGCCCGGGGCGCGCAGGGTCAGGATCGTGGTCATCATGTTGACCGCGCCGAGGATCGTGCCCAGACCGGAGATCGCCAGGCCGATGATCCACAGGTTGGCGCCCATCCCGGGGGAGTGCTCGGCGCGGCTCAGCGGGGTGTAGGCGAACCAGCCGAAGTCCGCGGCCCCGTTCGGGGTGAGGAACCCCGCCACCGCCAGCGAGCTACCCAGCAGGAACAGCCAGTACGAGAAGGCGTTGAGCCGGGGGAACGACACGTCCGGCGCGCCGATCTGCAGCGGCACGATGTAGTTGGCGAAGGCGAACACGATCGGCGTCGCGAACATCAGCAGCATGATCGTGCCGTGCATGGTGAACAGCTGGTTGTACTGCTCCGCCGAGAGGAACTGTCCACCGGGCTGCGCCAACTCGGCGCGCATCAGCAACGCCATGAACCCGCCGATCGCGAAGAACACGAAGGCGGTGATGCCGTACATGATGCCGATCTGCTTGGCGTCCGTCGTCCGGAACAGCCGGGCCATCGCCGAGCCCTTGATCGGCTGCCGAACCGGCCACGGCCGCGTCACGATGGGCTTGGGTGCCATGGTGGTCACGAGCAGCCTCCGGATGTCTCGCTGATCTGGGCGTCCTCGGACGCAGAATAATCCCCCGCGGGACGGAACCGCGGTGGGGGTGGCCGGGCGCGCCAGTGGCCACACGTATACTCCGCGCCCGGCCGCCGGTCTCCCGGCGCCAAGCTAACGGTTCGATCTCCATGACAACCTTCCGGCGCGCTCCGGGAGTCCAGTAGGCATGCTCCTGCGACTGACGCCGTGGCGGCGGGGCCCCCTGCTCCTGCTGCGCCGGCCGGGCGTCGCCCTCGCCCTGGCGGCGGCGGCGTTCGTGGCGACGCTGCCGGCCGCGGCGGCTCCGCTGTTCCTGTCCTCCGCGCAGAACGCCACCCTGCACCGCCAGATCAACCAGACCTGCCCCTGGCAGGTGGGCATGCGGATCGCCACCACCCTGCCGCTCGGCCCGAGCGCCGATCCGGCCCGGCCGGTCGGCAGCGGGATCTTCGAGCGGCGCAACGCGGTGGTGGCTGACCTCGCCGCGCCGGGCCTGGGTCCGCAGTCCACCACGCTCGTGGCGAACAAGCTCGAAGTCGTCCCGCTCGACCACCCCGGCTCGGCGGACACGCGCCGGGTCAATCTCGTCGGGCAGGACGTGGACGCCTTCCTCGAGCATGTGCAGGTGCTCGACGGGCCGGTAGGCCCGGGGCTGTGGGTGCCGGACACCTTCGCCAGCAACAACGACCTCAAGGTCGGCGACCGGATCCGCATCACCGCCTCCGGCGACACCCCCAAGACGCCCGAGTACCTACTCAGGCCCAGGATCGTCAACGAATCCGTCTGGCTACCGCCCGAGCCGACGCCCTACGACACGCAGGTGGCGGCGATCTACCGCGACCTGCGGTCACTGCCGGACGATCCGTACTGGTGCAGCCTGCGGGAGGTCTACCGGGGCAAACCCGGCCAGGAGTTCACCAACGAACCGCTCCTGCCGATGGCGCTGCTGGACACCGACGAATTCCTCACCATGGGCGACGCCAACCTGCTGCTCGTCGATCAGATGATCGAATACTCGGTCGCGGACCCGGGCATGCACGCCACCGAGGCGGCCCGCGTCGCCGGTGAGCTCGCCGTCATGCGCGCGGGGATCGGTCGGGCGTCCTCGGAGCTCCACGACACCCAGTTCATCTTCCCCCTGGCGTTCAGCACGGTGCTCGAGCACCAGGTGGACCGGGCCCGGCTGGTGCGTGACGGGATGCTGCCGCCGGTCCTGCCGATCACCGCGGCCGGCGTGGTCGTCGGGCTCGCGGTCGTCGCCGCCGCCTCGGTCTTCTGGGTGCAGCGACGCCGCCAGGAGCTGATCGTGCTGGCCGTGCACGGGGTCAACGCCGGAGGGCTCGGCCTCAAGGCGGTCACCGAAGCCCTGCCCGCGATCCTGCTCGGTGCCGCCGCCGGCTGGGCGGGGGCGTTCGCGCTCGTTCGCTCCACCGGTCCCAGCCCGGTGCTCTCCCCCGAGGCCCTGCCGCTGGCCACCGTCGCTGCCGGCGCGATCGCCCTGGTCACGCTCGGGCTGGTCGGCGCCGTGGCGGCGACCCACGCCCGCCGGCTGACCGACCAGGCGCCGGTCGCCCACCGCCCCCGGTGGTGGCGCCGCCTGCCGTGGGAACTCGCGCTCCTCGCCGCCGCGCCGGCGGCCTGGCTGAGCCTGTCCGACAACGTGACGGCCGGCGGCCTGGGCGGAGAGGTCGCCCACGTACCGGCCCGGCTGCTGGTGGTGCCCATCCTGGTGATCGCCGGCGGCGCCGTGCTCGCCGGACGGCTCCTCGCCTGGCGGCTGCGGGTGCGTGGGCTGCGCCGCACCCCGGCCCGGCCCGCCGCGCTGCTGGCCTGGCGGCGCATCGTCCGCGACGCCGCCACCACCGCGGTGCTCGCCGGGGCCACCGCCGTGCCCATCGCCATGGCCACCTACGGCGCCTCGGTCACCGACTCCATCCGGACCACCGCCGACGCCGAACTGCGCATGGTGGTCGGCAGCGACGTCGTCGCCAGCCTGCAGCCGGGCTCACCGCCCCCGCAGGTGCCGTCGAGCCTGGCCGGACGCGCCACCCCGCTGCGCCGGATCAACCAGCAGTCGCTGGACAACCTCACCGTGGACGTGATCGCGGTGGACCCACGGACGGTGCGCGACGGGGTGTTCTGGGACGACCGCATCGACGGACCCACCCTCGCCGACGCGGTCGACCAGCTCACCGCCGGCCCGGTCGCCCGGGTGGTCGCCTCCGACCGGATCGCGCTCGGGCCCGCCACCCTGCGCGGGGTGTTCGGCGAGCTGCCGGTGGAGGTCGTGGACGTGCGGCCGTTGCCCGGCATGCGCGGCGGATACCCAGTGGTACTGGTGCACGCCGACGCCGTCAGGACCGACCACCTCTTCGCCGTGCACCAACTGTGGATCAAGGGCGATCCGGGCGAGCTGCGCGACGAGCTGCTCGCGGCGAATCTGCCGCTGTCCCGGGTGGACACCATCGACGACCTGCGCGCCGGCGCGATCCACGAACCGGTCACCTACACCTTCCAGTACCTGGTCGCGCTGTCCATCTTCACCGGCCTGATCGCGGTCGTCGGCCTGCTGCTCTACCTGGAGTCGCGCACCGTCGCGCACCGCCGCGCCTACGTGCTGCTGCGCCGGCTCGGCCTGCGCCCCACGGCCCACCGATGTGCGCTGCTGGCCGAACTGGCCCTGCCCGTGCTCGCCGGGCTCGCCGGCGGGCTCGCCCTCAGCCACGCCCTGGCGTACACGCTCCACGACGCCTTCGACCTCAACCGCGGGCAGCCGCCGGGCGCGATCCTCACGACCCCGTACCTGATGATCGCGGTGGTGTCGGTGACCGCGTTCGTGGTCGCCGTCGGCGCCGCCACCCTCGCCCACCGCCGGATCGCCCGGGCCAACCCCGCGGAGGTGCTTCGTGACACGCCCTGACGGCCCCGTCGTGTCCTGCCGGGACGTGGTGCGGGCGTACCGCATCGACGGCAGCAGCGTCCTCGCGCTGCGCGGGGTCACGCTGGACCTCGCGCCGGGCACGGTCACCGCGCTCGTCGGACCTTCGGGGTCCGGCAAGTCCACCCTGCTGCGACTGCTCGCCTGCCTGGACCGGCCCGACGAGGGCAGCATCCGCATCGACGGTACGGAGGTCGCCGGGCTGCCCCGGGCCGGCCGGGCACGGCTGCGCCGGCGCCGGCTCGGCTTCATGTTCCAGAACCCCGCCGACAACCTGCTCGGCTACCTCACCGTGCGCGAGCACCTGGAGCTCGGCGCCCGGCTGCGCGGCATGTCGCGCACGGACCCGCAGATCGACGACCTGCTGGACCGGCTGGGGCTCGCCGACCGGGCGAGCCACCGGCCGCACCAGCTCTCCGGTGGCCAGCAGCAGCGGGTCGCGATCGCGTTCGCCGCGCTGGGCCCACCCGCCCTGCTCGTCGCCGACGAACCGACCGGGCAGCTCGACCACGCCACCGTGGACTCGGTGCTCGACGCGTTCGCGGTGCTCGCTGAGACCGGGGTGGCGGTCGTGGCCGCCACCCACGACCCCGCGGTGGCCGCCCGGGCCGACCGCGTGATCCGGATGCGCGACGGACAGCTGGAGGCAGCGTGAACGCCGACCCGATCGTGACCGCCAGCGGGATCACCCGACGCTTCCGGCGCGGCGCCGAGAGCGTGCTCGCCCTCGACAACGTGCACCTGGAGCTCTACGGCGGCGAGCTGACCGTGGCCGCGGGCCCGTCCGGCTCGGGCAAGACCACCCTGCTGTCGATCATCGCGGGCCTGGACGCCCCGGACGCCGGCACGGTGACCACCGGTCCCCCGCTGCCCGCAGGCGTCCCCACCGGGAAGCTCGGGTGGCGACACCTCGCCTTCGTGCCGCAGGCGCCGAGCCTGCTCGACGAACTGACCGTACGGGAGAACGTCGACCTGCCCGCGCTGCTCGACCCGGCCGCTCGGGCGCACGCGGCGGACGTCGACGAGATCCTCGAGCGCCTCGAGATCACGCACCTGGCCGGTCGCTACCCGTCGCTCACCTCCGGCGGCGAGCAGCAGCGGGTGGCGTTGGCCCGCGCGCTGCGGCTGCGCCCGCCGCTGCTGCTCGGCGACGAACCGACCGGCCACCAGGACCGGGGTCGGGTGGACCTGGTGATCGACGTGCTACGCCGGCACGCCTACACCGGGGCCGCCGTGCTCATCTCCAGCCACGACGAGGCGGTGATCTCGGCCGCCGACAGGGTGGTCACCCTCGCCGACGGGCGCATCGTCTCCGACAGCAGGGTGGCGGCGGCCAGGCGGTGACGGTCCGCGTGCTCACCCGCCGGACGCCGGCTACCGTGTGCCGGCGTTCGCGCCCAGGCTGAAGGAGATCGCCCCGGCGGCCACCGCGGCCAGCACGAGCAGCACGATGCCCCAGCCGATCAGCCGGTCGGCCGCGGGAAGGTTGCGCATGGCGTTCACGACCCTCTTGGTGGTGCTGACGGGCGCGGTCTCGACCGTGGGCGCGTCGGCGGCGGACGGCTCGCGCAGCGCGCGTGCCACGATCACCGCACCACCGCCGAGCACGAGCAGCGTGCCGAGCACCGCCATCGCACCAGCGATCACGTCTTTCATGGTGCCTCCTCCCTCAGGCGAACCGGCGATCAGTGTGCCACCAAATTGAGGTGCGGCGCGCCCCGCCGCCGGCTAGGTCCGGCCCCGTGGGCATCGTCATGATCCTCCGCCGCCGCCGTGGCTCGGCGGCCGGCGTCGCCCGATCCGGCGGGGGCGCACTTCCTGCGTCGCCGGTGGGCGGCTGAGCTCGTACGCCGGTCCGGGGTTGGACGCCGTCACCGGCGTCGGCTGGCGAGCCGTGGTGCTGCGGCTGGCCGGTGGCTCGGCTGGTCGCTCGGCCCGTGTAGGTCGGGGCATACCCGGGTAAACGGGGTCTGAGGTACGGCGGAGGAGGAGGGCACGATGAGCAACGGCACGCCGAGGCGATCGGCCGTGCAGGCGCCGGACGAGACCGACCCCGAGAGCACCGCGGCCATCGAGCCCGTCGCGCCCCCGCCGCCCGAGACCGAGCAGCGCGGCGAGACCGGACAACGCGGCCGGGGCGATCAACGCGCCGCGCCCGACGGGCGGGAGCGCGGCGACGGGATGCGCAACGGCTGGTTGCGGCTCGGCTCGGTGCGCGGTCCGAGCGTCATCGAGCGGGAGAAGGCGCTGGCCCAGACGGTGGCGGTGGCGTCCTTCCCCACCTACCACGGCGCCTCCGAGGCGATCGCCCGGCTCGGCGGCACCGGCTTCCCGATCGACCAGATCACGATCGTCGGCTGCGACCTGCGCCTGGTCGAGGAGGTCACCGGCCGGATGACCCTGCCCCGGGCCGCGGCGCTCGGCGCGATCAGCGGGGCCTGGTTCGGAGCGCTGGTGTCCGCGCTGGTCGGCATCTTCGCCGGTTCGTTCGGCGCGTTCCTGGCGCTGCTGCTGTGGGGCATCATCCTCGGCGCGGTGTTCGGCGCGGGTCTGGGCATGCTCGGATTCATCTCGATCGACCGCAACCGCGGCTTCACCTCCGACCGGGTGGTCGTCGCCGGCCGCTACGACATGCACGCGCCGCCCGACCTCGCCGACCGGCTGCGCACGGAGGTGCTCACGCACCGCTCCAGCGACGTGAGCATCATCGACGGCCGCCCGATGCGCTGACTCGTCCCGACTGCTCGTCGCGCCGCGTGGCCGCGGGTGCGCGCCTCGCCGCGCGGCCGACTGGCGTGACGGACGTAGGGTGACGTGCATGGGCTTCCTCGTCCGGGTCGTGGTCACGGCCGTCGCGCTGTGGACCGCCACGCTGCTCGTCGGCGGGCTCGACGTGACCGGCGCCGACACGACCGAGAACATCCTCACCCTGCTCGCGGTCGCGCTCATCTTCGGCATCGTCAACGCCGTGCTGAAGCCGATCATCAAGGTGGTCGGCTGCGTGTTCTACATCCTCACGCTCGGGCTCATCGCGCTGGTCGTGAACGCGCTGCTGTTCATGTTCACCGGCTGGCTGGCCCGGCAACTGGACCTCGCGTTCGTGGTGGACGGGTTCTGGGCGGCGTTCTGGGGCGCGATCGTCGTCGGGGTGGTGAGCTGGC